>Ga0208848_1000005_pt1 | contig 43583 bp, 42 predicted proteins | sample NGESurshal072012_2_FD_184455 | JGI IMG/M metagenome (GOLD analysis project Ga0208848, IMG submission 184455) | Arctic peat soil microbial communities from Barrow, Alaska - NGEE Surface sample 210-1 shallow-072012 (SPAdes) | ecosystem: Environmental > Terrestrial > Soil > Wetlands > Peat ... | reverse complement strand
TGGTCCACAGCGAACCCCGAAGCCGCCAGTTCGGCGAACCCCTCGAGTAAGCGATTTCAACAGGTTGTGCCCGGGACTAAATCGACCCCTATATCTGCTACCTTACTGAGAACTTGTTCCTCCGCTCGCTGAGCCTGCTGGGCTTCAAGACATTCGCCCGGCCGACCGAGATCCGGTTCGAAGGCGGCGTGACGGCGATCGTCGGTCCCAACGGCTCCGGAAAGACCAACATCGTCGACGCTGTCAAATGGGTGCTGGGCTCCGGGCAGGCCCGGGACCTGCGCGGCAAGAAGATGGAGGAGGTCATCTATGTCGGGGGCGAACGGCGGTCGCGCGCCGCCTTCGCAGAGGTCACCCTCGTCTTCGACAACACCGCCGGTCGACTGCCGGTCGACTACCACGAGGTCGCCATCAGGCGGCGCGTCGAACGGGACGGCGTGAGCGACTACTTCCTCAACGGCACTCGCATTCGGCGGCGCGACCTCATACACCTGCTCGCTTCGACCGGCCTCACCGTGGACTCGTACGCGATCATCGACCAGCACAACATCGAGTCGATCGTCACGTGCTCACCGAGCGAGCGCAGGCAGCTTCTGGAAGAGGCGGCGCAGGTGCGCGGCGTCAAAGCTCGAAGGCAGGAGGCCCTTCAGCGTTTGAACGAGCTGGCCGCCAACCTGCTGCGGCTCGAAGACTTGCGGTCCGAGATCGAGCCTCGCCTGGAGGTCCTGCGCGTGCAGTCAGCCGCGGCGCGGGAAGCGTCTGAGGCGACAGACCGGCTCGAGCTGCTTCGAGGAAGCATCGTGTGGGAGGAATGGCGCGAGGCGCGGGACGCCCATCGACGTGCCACCTCGCAGGCGCTGGCTCTCGAGCGACGCTTGGCGGAGGCCCGCGAGCTCGCGCACTCGGCGGAAACGGAGTTCCAGGCAAGGCGAGCTGAGATCCAGGCCGCCCAGGATCGGCGCCTTGCACGCCAGCGCAACCTCGGTCACTTGCGACTGGAGGTGGCCGAGGCTGAGCACTCGCTCAGGCTGACGGAGGAGCGCGCGCAGAACACGGTCGCCCTGGCCGAGGGCGCGCGCCGCGAAGAGGCGGACAATCATTCGCTTTCAGGCGTAGCCGAGGCGCTTCGTGGTCAGCTGACGGCCGAGCTCGACCAGGCACGCCACGCACTGGAGAGCGTGGCGGAGGCGCCGCCCATCCCTGAAGCGCCGGACTCGGCGGAGGTCCAGCGGGCGCGCCGCGGCGCGGAGCAGGCTCGCCGGGGCGCCGGAGCCGCTTCGTCCACGATCGCCGCGCTGCGTACGCGCCGGGAGTTCCTGGAGGAGCAGTCCGCGCGCCTCGACAAGATGGCCCAGGCGGCGCAGCTCGTCCCCGATGCGGAAGCCCTTCTGGAGCGCGCCCGTCTGCAGTCCGCCGAAGCCGAATCCGCCGTCGTGATGGTGACGCGGCTTCGCTCTGAGCTGGACGGCCTCAACGCGCTCCGGCCCGAGCCGGCGCCCGGGCTGCTGCGGCTATCCGAAGTGGTCACGCCAGAAGCCGGTTACGAGGCTGCCTTTTCCGCCGTGCTGGGCCCGCTTGTCGACGCACTCGTCGCGCCGGATGAAGCGTCCGCGACCCGCGAGTCTCCAACCCGCCAGCTGACCGTGCTGTACCCGCTCCTTCCCCGCTTGCCGGGGAACGTATCGGGCGAAGCCGGAGGATGGGGAAACGCCGGAAGGGGGGATACAAGCCCGCAACATCCCGAAATACGACCTGGTTCGCTCTTCGAGCACGTGCTCTGCCAGGTCGGCTATGAAGAGGTCGCGCGGCGGCTGCTTGGACAGGTGGTCGTCGGCGAAGATGTCACGCTGTTGGGCGTCTATCGAGAACCGGGCCTGGTGCGAGCAGGCACCGATCCTCGGGTCGCGATCGACGTTCGGCGCCGGGAGCTTCGGGCTCGCCTCGAAGGTCTCGAGCCCGAAGCAGCGCATGCTCATGACACCGCGACACGCCTTAAGGAGGCCGAGACCGGACTCGCGGACCTGAGGACACGCTCGGCGGGCGCGTCCCGGTCGGAGGAGGTTGCGCAGATGCTCGAGTCGGCACGTGCCGCCGAGCTCGTCGAAGGGGCGAAGCTGGCCGACCTGGAGCGGGTCGCTCAGGCCGCCGAAGAGCACGCCGCAGCGCTGACTAAGGATCTCGAGTCGAGCCTGGAGGCCGTCGGGGAGGCTCACGCCGCGGCCCACCATGCCGAGCTCGACAGGGCTCGCTGGCGAGACCGCATCGACGATCTTCGTCGGCAGCTGGCAGCGGTCGGTGAGGATTTGGGCCGCTTGCATACCGCCGCCGAGCAACGGGGCACGCGCGTCGCCCAGGCTGAGGCTGCGGTCGCCGCCGCCACGGCGTCATTACCAGCACTCACCGCTGCTGCCGATGCCGCACGGGGTGCGCTTGCCACTGCGGAACAAGAGTCGCCGGAAGATGAAGCCGAGATGGCTGAAGGCGCGCGCCGCCTGGTCGAGCTCGAGGAGGCGCGCATCGATGCTCGGCTCAGGGCTGGCTCGCTGGAGGGCAACCTGGAGCTGATCGCGCGTGAATCCGAGCTGCTTTTTGCCCGCATGGAAGAGATTCGCACGCGCATGCCTGATGGCGTGGCGCCCGAGGAGGTGCCCGGCGGCAAGGCACGCGAGCGCGAGATGCGCGGGCTGGAGCGACGCCTCGAAGAGATCGGCCCGACCAACGCGCTGGCCGACAGCGAGTGCCGTGAGCTCGAGGAGCGCTTCGCGACGCTTCGCATCCAGCTCGAGGACATCGCGGCGGCCCGCGTTGATCTCGAGCAGCTGATCGGCAAGCTGCGCGAAGAAGAGGAGTCGCGCTACGAGGCGGTCTTCGGAGCTGTCGCCGCCAACTTCCAAGAGTACTTCTCTCAGCTCGCGCCGGGCGGACACGCCACGCTGAAACATGCGGACGGGGACGACGGGCCTCGCTCGGGGGTCGAGATCCTGGTCCAGCCGCCACGCAAGCGGCTGCAGAACGTAACGCTCCTGTCAAGCGGCGAACGGTCGCTCGCAGCACTCGCGTTGGTGCTCGCGCTGGACGAAGTCAACCCGAGCCCCTTCACAGTCCTCGACGAGGTCGACGCGGCACTCGACGACGCCAACGTCGGCCGGTTCGGCGAGATGCTGGCGCGGCTCGGCACCCAGCGCCAGTTCCTGGTCATCACCCACAACCACGTGACCATGTCTCACGCCTCAACGCTCTACGGCATTCACCTCGACGAGAGCGGGTCGTCGCATCTGGTCTCGGTTCGGCTCGAGGACATTCGTAAGCCAGTTGCACGCGCCGCCAGCACCGCACAAGCGGGCTGAGCGGCGGGGCATTAGCCGCGAGCGTTTGGAATCGCGTCAGCGGCCGCACCCGCAGCGCCTTGGCGGCGGGGCTTCGCTCGCTCAAAGCACCGCTCGCGCCGGGCTATTACCAGGAGCTGGAAGAGGTGCTGGTGTCGGCCGACATGGGGCCGGCGATGGCGGCACGCCTCGTCGCGGGTGTGCGGGCCCGCGCCCCGCGTACGCGCGAAGAAGCAGCCGACGGCCTGGTTGTCACCGCGCTTTCGTTGATGTCGGCGCGTCCCCGCGCCCTCGACCTGAGCGGGCGGCCGGCATGCCTGCTTTTCTACGGTATCAATGGTGCAGGCAAGACGACGTCTGTCGGCAAGCTCGCATACCTGCTCAAGCAGCAGGGCCGCAGACCCCTTGTCGTGGCGGCGGATACGTACCGCGCAGCCGGCATTGAGCAGATGACAGCCTGGGCCCAGCGTGCCGGCGTCGACCACTTCGCAGGCAAAAGCGGCGCCGACCCAGCTTCCGTCGTGTTCGATGGAATCCATGCCGCTCGCAGCCGAGGCAGCGACGTGGTGCTGATTGACACCGCCGGCCGCCTGCAGACGCAGCGCAACCTGCTCGAGGAGCTCGCCAAGGTCGCGCGAGTCGCGAGCAAGGCGCTCGAGGGTGGCACCTACGAGTCACTGCTGGTCCTTGACGCGGTGCTGGGTCTCACGAGCCTCGTGCAGGCGACAGTATTCAACCGAACGGTCCCGCTGACAGGTCTGGTCCTGGCAAAGCTGGACAGCAGCGCCAGGGGTGGAGCGCTCATCGCAATCGAGTCTCTACTCGGCGTCCCGGTCAAACTGGCCGGCGTGGGGGAGGCCATCGACGACCTCGTACCCTTCGAACCGCAGGCCTTCGTGCGTTCGCTCTTCGAGAGCTGATCGGTGCCCGTCGCGGACCCTCACTGTCACACCGTCGCGTCGGACGGCATGGTCACGCCGGCGGAGCTGGTCGATGCAGCAGTCAAGGCACACGTCGACCTGATCGCCGTGACCGACCACGACACCATGGCGTGTGTCAAAGAGGTGCAGCAGCGCGGCGAAGGTTCGGGATTGATCGTGGTCGCCGGCCAGGAGATCACCACCAAGTGGCCCGCCCAGACGCATGTCATCGGGTGGTTTCTCGAAAAGCCTGTAAGACGCGGTATGTCGTTGGAAGACACCGTCGCCGCGATCCACGACCAGGAGGGGCTTGTGATCATCCCGCACCCGTTCATGCCGGTTTTCTTCGGCTCGATCCAGCCCAGCATGCTGCGGCGACTCCTCGAGCGCCATCGCGTCGATGGCATCGAGATGATGTTCACCGTGCCAATCGGCGCTCGGCGCAGGCGGCAGCTCGATGCGTTCTATGAGCGCAACAGCGAACGGTTGGGCGCCGCCATCGGGGGCAGCGACTGCCACTTCGGTGCCCATGACATAGGACGGGTGCTGACCGCGTACGAAGGCGATTTCAGGACCGCAGTCCGGCTGCGCGCGACTCGGCCGCAGGCAGGGCGTCGACAAGTTCACGTGCCGGCCGGCATGGCGCTTCGCCAACAGTGGCGCGCGTTGGTGGACCTACCGCTCAGGCGACTGTTTGGCCAGCTCTAAGAGGACCTCGTGAACCGCCGGCGCAGCGGCCAGGATATTGCCGGTCTCAACCCATGTGTCGCCCCCTGACCAGTCAGTGACCCGACCGCCAACCTCGATCACCAAGGCTGCACCAGCCGCGACGTCCCAGGTGTTGAGGCCGAGCTCAAAGTAGCCGTCGAAGGTGCCGGCGGCGGTCCAGGCCAGGTCGAGGGCGGCAGCGCCGGCGCGTCTCAAGTCCTCGAACCGCTGCAAGGCACCTTCCATCACCGGCCGGTAGCGCGGCATGAGCTCCTTGGCGCGGAATGGGAAGCCGGTCGCGACCACGGACTTCGACGGCTCTAGAGCGCGAAGTCCCGGCAGCCGCTCGCCGTTCAAAGTCGCCCCCTTACCTCGGGAGCCCGCGAACTCCATCTTGAGAAACGGCGCGATGACCACACCCGCGACGGGGACACCCCCATCCAACAGGCCAACCGAGACGGCGACCACGGGGAATCCACGGGTGAAGTTGGTGGTGCCGTCCAGCGGATCGACGGCCCACATCGCTCCGGCACGGGTGCCTCCGCGCTCTTCGGCGAGGACGGCCATGCCGGGCGTCTCGCGGGCCAGCACCTCGAGGATCGCGGCCTCGGATTGGCGGTCGAAAGCGGTCACATAATCTCCCGCCCCCTTCACGTCGGCCGGGCCGCCAGGCCGCATCAGTCCTCCGTCGATGAGAGCGCGCGCGCCGGCGCGCGCGGCGCGCAGGGCTACTGGCAGGAGGTCGTTCAGGCCTTCGTGTCCTCGAGGCCGAGGCCGAACATCGCTTCCAAGTCGTGAGTGGAGAACTGCTGGAACGCGACCATCGTCTGCGTGCGCTCGATCCCTTCGAGCCTGGTCAGGTGCTGCGTCACGACCTTGGCCAGGTCGTCGTGCTCTCGCACCCGGACGATGGCGACGAAGTCCCACTCGCCGGTCACCGTGTACACCTCGGCGACACCCTGGACCGCGGCCAGGTCCGATCCCAGGTGAGCCAGTCCTTCGCGAGTGGACTCGACGAGGATGAAAGCGGTGAGCACAGCCCGAGTCTAGGCCTTAGCCCGGATCGGAACCATCGCGCCCGTCGCCTCACCGTACGCCCAAACGTCCATGTCGCCATAGGGGATGCCGTGGTGGCCCAGGATCGTGCACACGTGCGTGCGGTGGTCGTTGCCGTGGTGCAGCGCCTGGAGGAGTAGAACGCCGACCTGGACCCTCTGGGCTCCCGCCTTCCACTTGGAGTCGACGGTCGCGTTGCTCTTGGCGCGGCTCGCCGCTGCGATCAGCTGATCCCCGCTGCTGACAGCTTGCCGCCTAAGGACGGCCATGCCGGGGAATTTGTGGCGCACCGTGAAACGACCCTCATCGCCTCCTAGCCGCCAGAGGTATCGACGCTCGGCGCCGACCAGGTGCTGCCAGGTGGCGGCGATCGTTCCATAGGTGCCCGGGGAGGTCAGCTGGAGCTGCTCGTCCGACAGCTCCGCGCAGACATCCAGCAGGTGCAGGTTCGCCCACCTGTGATAGCGGAATGCTTCGATCCACAGCTCGTCCAACGCACCCCGGATTCTATCTTGGTAAGCTGTCAAGGCATGGCCCTTGACACGCTGGCGGCGCGCGGCCGTGCTTTGGCCCTCTACGAGCGGTATGGGGTGCTGCTGACCGACCACCAAAAAGAGGTCGTGGACCTCTACCTTCGGAGTGACTGGTCGCTAGCCGAGATCGCCGATCACCAGGGCACCTCTCGTGCCGCCGTCCACGACATCGTCCGCCGGTCGACTCAGGCGCTGCAGGAGTACGAGCGGCGGCTTGGCCTGCTGGCTGAGTCGGCTCGAAGGCGGCGCGCCCTGGACGCAGTCGAGCGCGAGCTCGACGGACTGAGGCGGCGCATTGCGCGGCTCGAGGGCGCGGTCTAGATGTTCGAAGCTCTAAGCGATCGCCTGGCCGCCGTCTTGAAGAAGATTTCGGGACGCGGCACGCTAAGGCCAGAAGATGTGGACGCCGGCTTGCGAGAGGTCAGGCTCGCCCTGCTCGAGGCCGACGTCAACTTCAAGGTGGTCAAGGAGTTCGTCGAGCGCGTCCGTGCTCGCCTTGTGGGAACCGAGACTGCGCCGGGCCTGACCGCCCCACAGCAAGTCATCAAAGCGGTGAACGCCGAGCTGGGGGAATTGCTCGGCGCCAACTCGGAAGGCCTGCGCTACGCCTCCGCACCGCCAACCGTGCTGATGCTCGTGGGGCTGCAGGGTTCGGGCAAGACGACGACCACCGTGAAGCTGGCGCTGCTTGCGCGGCGTGAAGGCCACAAGCCGCTGGTCGCAGCCCTCGACCTGAGGCGCCCGGCGGCTGTAGAGCAGCTGCGGACCCTGGCTGTTCAAGAGCAGGTGGCCTTCTACTCGGGAGAAGGCGCGGTGGAGGTCATCGCCGCCGGTGCGATCCAGGAGGCCAAGCGCCTCGTGTGCGACGTCGTGATCCTCGACACCGCCGGCCGCCTGCACGTGGACGGCGAGCTGATGCAGGAGCTCAAGCGGCTGAAGGCCGCGGTTCCCGTGACCGAGACCCTGCTGGTCGCGGACTCGATGACCGGCCAGGAGGCAGTGAAGATCGGCGAGGTCTTCGGTGGCGAGGTCGGGCTTGACGGCGTGATCCTCACGAAGCTTGACGGCGATGCGAGGGGCGGAGCCGCCCTATCGCTTCGTGTGGCGACCGGCCAGCAGATCCGCTTTGCAGGGACAGGGGAGAAGCCACATGACCTGGAGGTTTTTCACGCCGAGCGGATGGCGTCTCGGATCCTGGGCATGGGTGACGTCCTCACCCTGATCGAGCGAGCCGAGCGCACGCTCGACAAGGAAAAGGCCGTCCAGGTCGAGCGACATCTGCGCGCGGGCCAGCTGAGCTTCGATGATCTGCTGGCGCAAATGCAACAGCTGCGCAGCATGGGCTCGCTCGAATCCGTGCTCGACATGATCCCAGGTGGCGGCGCTCTTAAGAATCAGGTCGCCGGCGCCAACACCGAGCAAGAGGTCCGAAAGATGGAGGCCATCATCCTGTCGATGACCAAGCGGGAGCGTGCGCATCCCGAGGTCATCGATGGCGCGCGCAAACGGCGAATTGCGCGCGGCAGCGGGGTCGAGCCTGCGGACGTGAACAAGGTGTTGAAGGCGCGGGAGGCGATGCAGAAGCTCGCCAAGCAATTCGGTGCGGTCAACCGCAAAGGCAAAGCCGTGGGCCTTCCACGGCTGTTCGGAAAAGGAGGCACAGGTTGGTAAAGATCAGGTTGAGGCGGATGGGGGCGAAAAAGCACCCCTTCTACCGCCTCGTGGTGGCGGACGCGCGCTCGCCGCGCGACGGCCGGTTCATCGAGCACCTCGGCTACTACGATCCGATGACAGACCCGGTGCAGATCAAGATCGACGGCGACAAAGTCGTGCGCTGGCTCCAGCAGGGCGCTCAGCCCACGGAAGCCGCGCGGAGCCTGTTGAAGCGGGAGGGGATTCTTGAGCGACTTGCAGAGACAAGGAAGTCGACCGCCTCGGCGTGACGGCGGCCACGGTTCTTACAACCGCGGCGGTTTCCGGCGTGATCGTCCAGAAGGCCCGGCCGGTCCAGGTGTGGACTACCGAGCGTTGGTGGAGTACGTGGCCCGCGCGCTCGCCGACAAGCCGGATGAGGTCCAGGTGGAGTCTTTCGAGCGGGGCGGCGGAACTGTCGCGATCAAGGTCAAGCTGGCGGACGGCGACGTTGGGCGTTTCATCGGCAAAGCCGGGCGCAACATCGAAGCCATCCGCACGCTGGTCAGGGTCGCGTCCCTTCGTGACCGCAAGCGCGTCTTCGTCGACCTCGCCAATGCACCCGTGCCTGGGCACGAGCCGCGGGCAAGGGGGGAGGGCGGAGGTGCGCACAGATGATTCGCGTCGGTCAGGTCACCGGCGCTTACGGAGTCGACGGCGCTGTCAAGGTGCATCCCTTGACGGACTTCGAGGACCGATTCAGTCCTGGAGCGAACGTCTTGCTTGAAGGAGCAAAGCACGAGGTCGAGTGGAGCCGTCCGGCTCACCCAGGCCTCGTCGTGAAGTTTCGAGGCATCGACAACCGCACGGTCGCCGACCTGTTTCGTGGGCGCTACCTCGAGATCCCCGAGGATGCGGCACGCCCACTCGCCGAAGGCCGCTTCTATCACCACCAGGTGGTCGGCCTTGCCGTTCTGACGAGCTCAGGTCAACCCCTCGGCACGATCGCCGAGGTCCTTGAGCGCCCGGCCAACGATGTCTGGGTCAGCCGCGATGGAGCCGTCGAGCACCTCATCCCGGCGACGAAAGACGCGGTGGTGCAGGTCGACGTCGCCGGCGGCCGCGTCGTGGTCGCCGATTGGCTTGTGAGAATCGAGGACGCGCAAGAAACAAGCGGATGAGATTTGACGTAGTGACCATCTTCCCGGCGATGTTCGCCCCGGTGTTTCACCAGGGCGTGGTCGGTCGCGCACTCGAGCGGGGGTTGATCGAGCTGCACGCCCACGACTTGCGGGATCACACTCACGACCGCCACCGGCAGGTCGATGACATGCCGTTCGGCGGGGGTCCGGGCATGGTTCTGAAGCCGGAGCCCGTGATCGAGGCAGTCGAATCGATTCGCCCGCACAATCCCGGGCCCGTCGTGCTCATGGAGCCATGGGGCGAACGCCTCGACCAGCGGCTCGCGGAGAGCCTGGCCGCTGAGCCGGGCTTGATCATCGTGTGCGGCAGGTACGAGGGCATCGACGATCGCGTCCGGACGGCGTTGAGCGCACGCGAGGTCTCAATCGGCGACTACGTGCTGAGTGGCGGTGAGATCCCGGCCATGGTCCTGATCGACGCTGTCGCGCGTCTTGTGCCCGGGGTCGTCGGCGATCCCGAGTCGCTGACTCAAGACAGTTTTTCAAACGAACCGTCCGGATGGCCGCAGTTCACGCGGCCGGCCGAGTACCGGGGCATGAGCGTCCCCGACGTGCTTCTTTCCGGCGACCACGCTCGCATCGGCCAATGGCGCCGTCAGCAGGCAAGCCAAAGACATGTTTCACACACCAAGGAGTTGAAGAAGACATGAACGTGATCCAGCAACTCGAAAAGGAGCAGGAGAAGGAAAAGGTGCCCGCCCTTCGCGCGGGCGACACGGTGCGCGTGCACGCCAAGGTCGTGGAGGGGACACGGGAGCGCATCCAGGTGTTCGAGGGCACGGTGATCCGCGTCACGGGCGGGGGCCTACGCCAGAACTTCACCGTGCGACGCGTGACGCACGGGGTCGGGGTCGAGCGCACCTTCATGATCCACTCGCCTCGCATCGACAAGATCGACGTCCTGCGCCATGGCGACGTCCGCCAGGGCAGGCTGTACTACTTGCGCGGCAAGGTGGGCAAGGAAGCCCGCATCCGTGAGCGGAGGCGTCTGATTCGAGAAGATGAGGCGGAGCAGCCGGCACCCGAGGCCGCCGAGACCACCGAATCCGAGGAGTAGCTTCTTCCTGTAAAGGGCCTGGTGCCTGGAGCCCGCGCTCGCTAACCTCGATCTGATGACTGAAGACGGGTCCCCGCTTTGAGGCCGCTGCTGTGGCGCTACGAGCGTATGGCGAGCTCGATGGGCTACCGGGTGGTCGCCGGGGTCGACGAGGTTGGCATGGGGCCGCTCGCCGGGCCCGTGGTCGGCGGCGCGGTGGTGCTCCCGATCGGCGTGCGCATTCCAGGTCTGGACGACTCGAAGCTCCTCACGCCCGCCGAACGTGACCGTGTTGACGCGATCATCCGCAGGCGGGCGCTCGCGTTCTCGGTGTGTGCTGTCGACCACGCGCAGGTAGACAGCCTCGGGCTCATCCGCGCCAGGCACCTTGCGACGGCTGGCGCGGTCGCCGGCTTGAGGGTCTCGGCGGAATACCTGCTGGTCGACGCGTGGGACGTGCCCGACGCATCGCTACCTCAGATGGCGATCGTTCGTGGGGATCGCACGTGCGCATCGATCATGGCGGCGAGCATCGTGGCGAAGGTGGCTCGTGATGCGGCGATGGTCGAATTCGACCAGGTCTACCCCGGCTATGGGTTCGCCGACCACAAAGGCTATGCGACCCCAGCGCATCGCGCCGCGATCCAGCGCCTCGGCCCCAGCCCGATCCACAGGACTTCATGGGCGCCCTTTCGCGAATCCGCCCTTCTCGGGTAGCCCGGGAGCTCGGGCGCGCTGGGGAGAGGGCCGCGGCCGACCTGCTCCGAAGGCGGGGTTACGAGGTTCTCGGCGCCGGTTTCATGGCCAGACGGGGCGAGCTGGATCTCGTGTGCCGCCGCGCCGACGAGCTGGTCGTGGTCGAGGTGAAGACGCGCACGGACGAGTCATTCGGCACTCCGCTCGAGGCCGTCGGGTCGCGCAAGCGGCGCGCATTGATGGCGGCGGCGGCGGAATATCGCGCCCTCGCCGGATGGCGTGGCCCGATCCGCTACGCGGTGGTCGGCTTGGTCGTCAATCCTGATGGGGGTTTCAAGGCCGACCTGATCGAGGACCCGTTCGACTGATTGTGCTCAGGCCGGTGCGATCGAGTCCTCGTAATCGCGCAGCCGCGAATTCGCGAACCACAACAAGGTGCCGACAATCGTGGCTGCTCCCGCCACGAGGGCCAGCCCAGCCGCCCACATCAGAGCGCCGATTGCCGGGGTGGAAGGGAGAGGGCCGAGGTGCGCGGTGCCCGCGGCGGCACCTAAGCCGAAGACGAAAAGCGCGAAGGCCCCGAGGCTGAGCAGGCCGAACCCAAGCGCGCCGCCTATACCGGCCAGCGTCCCCAATAGTCCGACCGCCCGGCGGTCATCCGTCGCATCAAATCGGGGGTCGATGCCGCCGGCGGAGACACCGATCGAGACGAAGCCGATACCCAGCCAGACCACGATGACGGCCAGCTCCGCGACCTGCGCGATTCCGCTTCCGCTGGCGGCGCCGAGAACGACGCTGAACAAGAGCGTGAGGGCAAGGACCGGCGCCAGCGTCAGCAGGACCTTGGCTCGCATCACCTGCCACATCGTCATCGGCGCCATTCGAAGCAGCTGAAAACCGCGCCGTTCGCTCGGTATTGAAGGCGTGGCGAGCGCGGAGGCCATGAACATCGAGATGAACGCGACCAGGAAGACCTCGGTCCAGAATCCGTTGATTCGAGAAGGACGGAAGAAGGTGAAGGCGTATCCGATGGGGAAAAGCACGGCGGGCAGCAAGCGGCTCAGCCGTCGGATGTCGCGCCGGTAGCTGAGCCAGTCCTTGACCGCTATGGCTTGAACGGGTGATGCGGCGCCCTGTTTGGCGACCGATGCCGCCCGCTTGGCCGGGCCGCGTCTCCAAACAGCCTGCGGTCCACCAAACACGCCGAGACCAGCGAGCAGGGTGTGCCGATACAGGATTTCGGCAGCTGCGGTCAACAGGCCGGCGAGGGCCAGCAGCAAAATCAACCAGGCCGCAGCCGCGGTGGCATTGCCTGCGACGACGGCGCTCAACGCGTGACCCGGCCAGGCAGAGGGAAGCCACCCTACTTGCTGCGCAACCGCGGTCAGGTTCGAGAGGTCTGGCCGGCTCTGAGGCGAGAAAGACTGCCGCAAGTTCACGTTCCACGCTAGGTAGAAGCCGGCGCCGGCCAGGCCCGCGACCGCCGCGGCCACATCCCGCGCAAGTCGAGCAGGAATCCACTGCAGCACCAGCGACATGAGGATGGACTGCAGAGCAGTCACGACCAGCACCTGGACGAAGACCAGGATCACCGCGAGCGGGAAGAACGCAAACGGGGCGCCGGAACCGACGCCGACGCCGAGTGTGCCCATCAGGAGGAGGGAGCTGATCAACAGGTTGGCGCTCATCGCCAAGAGAAGCCTGGCGATGAACATGTCGACCGGACGGATGGGTGCCAGCACGAGCAGAAGCAGGTCGCGCCCGACGAAGAACGACGCGATCACCGTCGGAAACCCGACGACGAGCATCAAGACGGAAAGAGCGGTGAAGCCCGCGGCCAGGATCGAGTCGCGGGCGCTCGGTAGGAACTCCCCCGCCGTTGCGCCGACGGCGAAGGCGCCGCCGCCCAGGGCCACCGCAGCCACAACCAGGAATAGGGCGAGGAGAGCAAGTCGCACCGGGCTGCGCTTCAGCAGGCGATTCCGCAACGCGACGAGCTCCGCCCTTAGGATCGTCTTCGCTGCAGACCCACTCATTGCTTGGGGGCGAGGAGGCGCTCGATGAGCTCCCTCGATTCTGGCCCCGCCGTGAGCTTCAGGAACAGGTCTTCGAGGCTTGCCTGTTCAGAGCCGGCCTGCGCCCGCAGCTCTTCGATCGTCCCGGTCGCCACGATATGGCCCCGGTCGATGATCGCGACGCGCCGGCACAGGGCCTGGGCGACCTCCAGGATGTGCGTCGAGAGCAGCACCGTGGTGCCGAGCGCGGCCAGCTCCTCGAGGAGATCTTTCACGAGCCGGGCGGAGCGTGGGTCGAGACCGTTGGTCGGTTCGTCGAGCAGCAACACCGAAGGCTCGCGGATCAGAAGCGACGCCAGGCCGATCTTCTGACGCATCCCATGGCTGTAGGCCCCGATCAGCTCGCCATCGCGGCCCGCAAGCTCGAAGAGTCCAAGCAGGCGCTCCATCCGCTGCTGGCGCTCGGGGCCGCGTGGCATCCGATAGAGGTCGGCGATGTAGTTGAGAAACTCGCGCCCGGTGAGGTGCGGGTGGACGAACGGTTCTTCGTCGAGGTAGCCGAGCTTCGCCTTGGCCTGGAGAGGCTGAGCGAAGATGTCGATCCCGTCGATGAGAGCTGTTCCCGACGTCGGGGTCAGCAGGCCGCACAGCATGCGAAGCGTGGTCGTCTTGCCTGCGCCGTTCGCGCCCAGGAACCCGACGATCTCGCCGCGGCGGATCTGGAAGCTCACGCCGTCGACCGCTCTGATCACGCCGTAACGCTTGACGAGGTTCCGAGCTTCGACCGTGATGTGACCGTCGGGGGCCGGCGAGACCATGACCCCGCAGCGTACCAGTGCGTCTGTTGTGGTTAGTCAGGTTCTCGTGCGGGAAGACCGAACGTGACCGTCGGCGGGATGGTCAGCATTCGACCGTCATCGCTTCGGACCAATTGCCCGCTCCCCTGATGCACCATCCAGTGATGCCGGTGACACCGTGAGAATGAGGAAGGCGGATTGGTTCGCCGCGCGATCCCGCTCTACCTCCAGTGCCGGTCGAGCTCTGAGGCGTACGTGCGGCCGATACCGTCCGCATTCGTGAGCAGCCAGTTATCGATGCGTCGCGTTCCTCGGGGCTTCTCGTGCGAGACCAGCAGCTCCTCCATCAGTCCCTGCAGCTCCTGTCGCGTGAGCATCACGTCGTGGACGTACGCGGCAACGATGTCTCCGGCCCACAGTGTCAACCTCGGCGGCAGATAGACGAACCGCGGCCGGCGCCCGACCGCGATCGCGATTCCCTCGACTAGCTCCTCGTAGGTGACGGTGTCCGGTCCCGCGGCATCGACGCTGAGGTTGTCCGTTTGCTCGGCAGCCCAGGTGGCGATCTCAGCCACGTCTTCCCCAGCCACAGGCTGGACGCGATACGTTCCGGACCCCGGGATGGCGAAGATGGGCATACGTCTCAGCAGCCAGGCGATGTTGTTGATCAAGATGTCGCCGGTCCCGAACACGAGGGTCGGTCTGACGATCGCCCACCGCAACCCAGAGGTGCGGACGATCTCCTCCGCGCGTGCCTTGCCGGCGTAGTAGTCCAGGTGAGATTCGACGGAGGGATTGCTGACTGAGATATGCACGATCTTGCGCACGCCGGCCTCGGCCGCCGCGCCGACCAGCGTCCTGGTATTGGCGATGGCGTCGCCGAAGTTCAGCCGGCCGTGACGGAAGCGCACCCAGTACGTGTTGTAGAGAACCTCGGCGCCGCGCAGGCTTTCGACCAGGGCTGCGCGGTCCGTGAACTGGAGCGGCGCAACGTCGACCTTGATGTCCTCGGTCCCCGGACGTTGGGGGTGGTTGGTCAGGGTTCTAACGCGCCGCTCTTCCGCGAGCAGGCGGCGGGCGATGAATCGCCCGGTGAAGCTGAAAGCGCCTGTGACGACGTCGAATCCCGGTTCCATCGCCGGTTTGATCACCGGTTCCACAGCGGGTTCAACCACGGGCTCCATCGAGTCCATCAAAAGGGAAACCGAGTCAGGTCGTAGGCGAGCGAGCCTGGCTTGACGCGCCCGGAGATCACGACTCGCGGCCTGTGCCGGATCGCTTCCGCCGGGTGTACCTCGGGCCGAAGGCCGTTGAAGATCGGGAAACGCAGCGTTCCGTCGGGCGACCATTCCGAGTAGCGGATGCTCACGACAAGGTCGGGCCGCACCCAGTGGACGGGCTTGGTCATGACCGGTGGAGGATCGAGAGGCGATTCCTCGGTCGCGAGCTGGGCGAGCGCATCGCAAATCGTGTCTGTCGCCGCATCGTCATAGCCTCCGCCCACCGTCCCGCAAGGCAGCAGGCGCTCGTCCTCGTGGTACCCGACCACCAGCGCGTCGAACGGTTTGTCTCCCAACCAGCCGATGACTACGAAGTCGTCGGACTTGACAGCTTTGACCTTGAGCCAGAACGGGCTTCGCTGGCCTGGCACGTAGGGACTCAGCTTGTGCTTGGCGACCACGCCCTCGAGGCCGCGCTCGAGGCAGGCTTCGAACAGCTCGACGCCATCCTCCTCGATGTGGTCTGGAACGAAGATGTGGCCGCCGGCCTCGACCGCCTTGCTCAATCGCGCCCGCCGGCGGTGGACCGGCTGCCGGAACAGCGGCTTCTCCTCGAGGTAGAGCGCGTCGAAGGCGAGGTAGGCGGTCGGGATCTTGTCCTTCAGCTCCGCGCCGCCCGCCAGCCGCTCGCGCAGGCGGGGGTAGTCTGGCCGGCCCTCGTTGTCGGTTGCCACCAGCTCGCCGTCGATGACGCTTCCGGGCGGGATGCGCTTGGCCGCCGCTGCCACTTCTGGCAGATCTGCAGTGATGTCTTTTAGACCGCGGTCCTGTAGTCGGACGCGCCCGTCCAGGTCGCGGAACACAATGCAGCGCAATCCGTCCCACTTCACCTCGAACAGGTAGTCGGGCGAGCTGAACGGCGCCTCAGCCGAGGCGGCCTGCATCGGCCGCATCTCCGCCGGAAGGCTCTCGAGGTCGATTTGAAGCTGGTCGGAGTCCTGCATCCAGCCTCAGATTAGTTAAAGCCTCCAGGCAAGCGGGGGCATGGTCTCAAGGGACGGAGGCGCGACCCGAGCTGGTCGGCCGGTAGCTAGGACGCTTTGCGGCGTGCCCTCGTCGTCGCGGCCGGCGCGCGCTTTTGAGCGGCACGCGATTTCTTCGCCGCCTCGACCGACGCGCGAAGCGCCTCCATGAGGTCCATGACCTTGGCGGTCTGAGGCGCCGACGGGGCCTCGATGACCTCGCCGTCGATCTTCGCCTGCACCACCTTCATGACCGCCTCGCGATACTCGTCCTTGTAGCGGCTGGGGTCGAACGTGTCGGCCAGGCTCTCGATCAACGCCTTCGCCATCTCGAGCTCCTTGGGGTTGATCTTGACCTCGCCCTCGAGTCCCTTCAGGCCCTCCGCCGACCGGATCTCGTCAGGCCAGTTCAACGTATTCATCAGGATCCCGGCACCGTTCGGGTGGAGGGCGCACAGGTGCTCGCGGTCGCGTAGCGCGATCTTGGCGATCGCCATGCGGCCGGTCGCCTCGAGCGCCTTGCGCAGGAGTTGATATGGCTTCTTGCCGAGCTCCTCGGGCTCCATGTAGTACGCGTTCTTGAAGTAGAGGCCGGGCTCGACATTGTCGGTCGGCACGAATTCTTCGATGTCGATTGAGTGGGCGGTGGCCAGCGGGAGGTTGTCCAGGTCCTTTTCATCGATGATCACGTAGCGGTCCTTGCCCACCTCGTAGCCCTTGAGGATCTCGCCAAAGCTGACCTCGTGGTCGCCCTCCGAGCACCAGCGCTTGTAGGAGATCGGCGCCCTGTGGTCGGGGCACAGCTGCCGAAACGAGACCTTGGAGGTCGACTCCGTAGCGTTGTAAAGGCGGATCGGAATCGAGACCATCCCGAACGAGACGACGCCTTTCCACATAGATCTCGGCATGGCGACGCAGTTTACCTCCTGTTACTGCGGTTGGCTACTTTGCGTGGGTATGCCTCCCCCTGGCGCGGCAAGGAGGTCGTCGCATATCTCGGCGGGATGCGCGGCGGCGCCGACCTGACGGTGGTGCCGATGAGCAATCGGATCGTCGTTGTCTTGCCAGGCCCCGTTCGGGCCCAGACAACCAAAGGCCTCTTGCTGCGCCACCTCGAGATCCAGCTCGAAGAGCCCTCGACCAAGCCCGTAGGCCTTGGAGAGTTTCGAGGGCCGTATCGCCGTAACCGTCGCTTCCCGCAGCATAGTAGTCGCCGTGCAGCTGGGCGACTTCGAGCTTTACCTCTTGATCGCCGGACGATGGAAGGCCGACGGTGGCCTCATGTTCGGTGTCGTCCCGAAGGTGCTGTGGGAGAAGCAGAAGCCCGCGGATCAGAACAACATGATCGAGTGCGCTTGCGTCTGCGTCATTGCGCGCATCAACGGCCGTGTCATCGTCTGCGAAACGGGCATCGGAACGAAGCTCAGCGAGAAGCGAGCCCAGCAGGTTGCGCTGCGCGAACCTGAAGGTCTACTCCATTCCCTTCGGGATTTGGGCATCCAGCCTGACGAGGTCGATGCCGTGATCACGACCCATCTCCACTGGGACCATGCCGGCGGCCTGACGCGGCGGAATGAGCGGGGCGGCCTGGAGCTGACATTCAAGCGAGCGCGCCACTTCATCCAGCGCAGCGAGTGGGATTTCGCGCTCCACCCGGACGTGCGAAGCCAGTCGGGTTACATCCAGGACGACTTCACGCCGCTGGCGGACGGCAACAAGCTCGTCGAATACCTCGACGGGGACGCGGACGTCATGCCAGGCGTGCATATCCGCCATGTGGGCGGTCACACGCCGGGAAGCCAGGTCTTGGTCATGCGGTCGGGCGAGCTGGCATGTGCGGTTACGGGCGACCTCGTGTGCCAGACGCCGCACCTCAAGGTGCCGTGGAACATGTCAGCGGACATCGAGCCGCTGCGCGTCTTCGAGCAGAAGGCACGGCTATTGGAGGAAGCGCAAAAGCACCGTTGGCTGTTGGTGTTGAGCCACGAACCAGACCAGCCCGCGGGTTACCTGGAGGAAGGCGGTCGCTGGATCCCCGAACGACGTCTCGGGTGAAATTCACCACCAGCGACGGTCGCAAGCTCACCTACCGGCGGCTCGGTGCCGGCCCGATGCTGGTCATCCATCCGGGAGGGCCGGGTTTCACCTCGGCCTACCTGGGCGACCTCGCCGGCTTGTGGGAGCGGTACACGTTGGTCATCCTCAACCCGCGCGGCACGGGTGGCTCGGACCGGCCGGCGGATCGAGGCGCATACCACCTGGACGATTACGTATCGGACCTGGAGGAGCTGCGCCAGCACCTCGGGCTTGAGCAGATGCTGCTGCTCGGCTACTCGCACGGTGGCCTCGTGGCACAGGCTTACGCCTCGGCGCATCCCGGCCGAGTTCGCCGCCTCGTTCTGGCATCGACGGCAGCTCGATTCGGACCCGAGCAGAAGGCGGCGACTCAGGCGGCAAAGGAACGGAGGTCCGGACAGACCTGGTACACGGATGCGGCCGCGGCCGCCGCGGAGGAGGTGGACCTGGCGACCGACGAGCAGCTACGAGACATCGTCTTTCGTGAGATGCCACTGTACTTTGCGCACTTCGGTCCCGTGGAGGCCGGCTATCTGGATACGTTCAGGTCCGAGACGATCAATGGCGACGCTCTCCGGGTTTTCGGCCAGGAGGTCTCGAGCCTCGACCTGCGTAGCCGGCTGCCGAGCATCATCGCGCCGACGCTGGTGATCGCCGGAGACGAGGACTTCATCTGCGGGCCCGTCTGCGCCGCGGAGATCAGTGCCGCCATCCCGGGCGCGCGTGAGGTCATCGTCGGCGACGCGGGTCACATGGTTTTCGTCGAGCAGGCGCAGGCATTTCACGACGAGGTCGCGGACTTCCTGGGCACTTGACGAGGCGTAATTAACAGCCTGGGCTGAAATCTCGTCGTTCGCCGCTTAGCCTCCGTGATGTGCTCGCCGCGGTCGACTCGTGCATGCTCGCCGGACTGGATGTTCGCCATGTCGAGGTGCAAGCGGACAGCGCGAACGGTGAGGCCAAGTTCCTGCTCGTCGGGCTCGCCGCGACATCAGTCAAGGAGGCACGCGAGCGGGTCCGCTCGGCGATCAAGAACAGCGGGCTCGAGTTTCCGCCACGGCGCCTGACGGTCAACCTGGCCCCGGCCGAGATGCGAAAGGAAGGCAGCGCGCTGGATCTGCCCATCGCCGTCGCAATCGCCCTTGCAGGCATGGGGAAGAGGCCACCGCCGCTCACCGCATTCCTCGGCGAGCTGGCGCTCGACGGGGCGGTCCGGCATATCGACGGAGTGCTCGTTGCAGCGCAGGGGCTGCGCAAGCTCGGGTTCGAGCGCGTCTTCGTCCCGGCGGCCGACGCGGCCGAGGCCGCCCTGGTGGACGACCTGGTTGTCATGCCCTGCACCAGCCTGAGGGCCGTGGCAGACCACCTGCTCGGCGCCGAGGCGATCGAGGCCTATGTGCGCAGGGGCCCCGCACCGAGCGCCGAGGTAGGACCGTTGGAGCACGACCTGGCCGAGGTTCACGGACAGGAAGAGGGTCGCCGAGCCCTGGAGATCGCGGCCTCGGGTGGGCATCATCTGCTTCTCAGCGGACCGCCCGGCGCCGGCAAGACGATGCTCGCCCGCTGCCTTCCCGGCATCCTGCCGCCCCTCGAGCTCGGCGAGGCGCTGGAGGTGGCACAGGTCAGAAGCCTCCTGGGCGAACTCGCACCGAGCGGGCCGCTTGACTGGGCCCGTCCTTTCCGCGCGCCCCATCATGGCGTCTCCATGGCGGGCCTGATCGGGGGAGGATCTGGACTTGCGCTGCCAGGAGAGATCAGCCGGGCCCACCACGGGGTACTGTTTCTCGACGAGCTGGCCGAGTTCCAGTCGGCGGTGCTGCAGGCGCTGCGGCAACCTCTCGAGACCGGTCGAGTCAGCATCACGAGATCTGCCGGATCGGTGGCGTATCCCGCCCGGTTCACGCTCGTGGCGGCGACCAACCCCTGCCCGTGCGGTTGGGCCGGCGACCCGTTGCGGAGCTGCCGGTGCACTCGTGGAGCTATCGACGCCTACCAGCGCAGGCTGTCAGGCCCGCTCCTGGACCGGATCGACCTCAAGGTCGGCGTCCGGCGGGTCAAGCTCGAGACGCTGGCTTCGGAGCCTTCGGGCGAAGCATCGGCGGCCGTGAGAGTTCGTGTCGTTTTGGCGCGCCGCCGGCAGCTGGACCGCCAGGGGTGTCTCAATGCGCAGCTCAAGCCCGCGCGGCTCCGAAAGCTGGCCGGCCTGGAGCCTGCTTCGCGGCGGACCCTGGAGCGTTGGGCAGACCATAGAGGTCTCACCGCTCGCGGGTTTCATCGGGCGTGGAGGGTCGCTCGCACCACCGCCGACCTGGACGGCGCGGAGCATATCGGCGAGCGGCACATTTTGGAGGCGCTCGGCTACCGGCTTCAAGATGTCGCGGCCTGATCCTCCTCCCCCGCCAGGGGGAGGGTCGGGTGGGGGGCGGTGGAATTTGATTGAAGCGGCCGACCTCCGCACTCGCGGCCGGTGGCCGCCGCCCGACGGGCCGCGCGTGGCGATCGTCGGCTCCCGCCGCCCTTCACCTTATGGCGAGGCGGTGGCCGAGCAGCTTGCGGCCGATCTGGCCCGATCGGGCGTGATCGTCATCAGCGGGCTCGCGCTTGGAATCGATGCGGCCGCACACCGCGGCGCGCTCGTCACCGGGGGAGTCACCGTCGCGGTCATGGGTACTGGCGTCGACGTCATCTATCCTGCGGCGCACGGCAAGCTGGCGGGAGAGATCCTCGCCGCAGGCGGCGCGCTGGTCAGCCAGTTCCCCGACGGGACCACTCCGCGGCGCCACAACTTTCCAGCACGCAACTGGACGATGGCGGCCCTGTCGGAGGTCGTCGTCGTGGTCGAGGCGGCTCTGGGTTCCGGGGCGCTGATCACGGCGGAGGCCGCGCTGGACCTGAATAAAGAGGTAATGGCGGTGCCGGGCAGCGTGTTTTCGCCTCTCTCCGTGGGCACCCACGCCTTGATCCGTGATGGGGCTGGCCTGGTCCAGAACGCGCGCGACGTGATGGCGGCGCTGGGTGCCACGCAAGAGGTGCTTGACGACCCGCTTTCGCCGCCGAAAAGCCTCGGGTTGACCGTATCTTCTGAGCGCGATGGAATCCTTGCACACCTCTCGGACGTTCTAGCTCTGAGCGCCGCCGAGATCGCCCGTAAACTCCAGCTTCCGGTCGCCGAGGTGCTCGGCAGGCTCACCGCGCTCGAACTCGACGGCGCTGTGCGCCGTCACCACGACGGCTACGTTCGGGCATTGCGCAACGGCAAACAACGGGCGTAGGATTGCCCGCCCAGAACCCCGCTGGCGGATTAAGGCGGGCCGTTTGGGAATAAAGAGGTGCTGTGCCAGAAGGTCTGATCATCGTGGAGTCACCGGCCAAGGCGAGGACTTTGAAGCGGTTCTTGGGCGACCGTTTCGACGTCCTTGCCTCCATGGGCCACGTCCGCGACCTGCCCGGAAGCGAGCTGGGCGTTGAGGTTGAGGCCGGCTTCAAGCCCCACTACGAGGTGGTTGAGAGCCGGCGAAAGACGATCAACGACCTGAGGTCGGCGATCAAGAAGGACGGCGGCGACGTCATCCTGGCCTCCGACCCTGATCGTGAGGGCGAGGCCATCGCGTGGCATCTGGCCGAGGTCCTGAATCTGCGCTCGCCGAAGCGGATCGAGTTCCACGAGATCACCGCGGACGCGGTCCGCAAGGCCCTGGAGACTCCCCGGGACATCGACATGCGGCTGGTCAACGCCCAGCAGGCGCGCCGGGTGGTTGACCGTCTGGTCGGATTCCGGCTCAGTCCGTTCTTGTGGAGCAAGGTGCAGAAAGGGATCGGAGCCGGGAGGGTCTCGTCGGTCGCGTTGCGTCTGGTGTGCGACCGCGAGGAGGAGATCCGAAAGTTCATTGCCGTCGAGTCGTGGACAATCGACGTCGAGCTCTCCAAGCTCGCCGACGCACGTCGTTTTCTGGCCCGCCTTAACCGCCCTCGGAACATTGCGGGCAGCGCCGATGCCGAGTCGAAGATCGAGGTCAAGACGCAGGCTGAGGCTGACGCCATCGTGCGCGCTCTGGAAGGCGCCACCTATCGAGTCCTCGGTGTCGAGAAGAAGCGCCGGACCAAGAGCTCGAACCCGCCCTACATCACCTCCACCCTCCAGCAGGACGCATCCAGCCGCCTGCGCTTCCGTCCCCGCAACACGATGCGCATCGCCCAACAGCTTTACGAGGGCGTCGAGATCGACGAGGGCTCGACCGGGTTGATCACCTACATGCGCACCGACTCGACACGCATCTCTGCGGAGGCAGAGGCGAAGGTCATTGGCTTCGTCAAGGAGAGCTTCGGCGAAAAGTACGTCGGCGGCCCGAGAGCCACCAAGTCGAGCCCGGGCGCGCAGGACGCGCACGAAGCGGTCCGCCCGACGGACGTAGGCCGCACCCCCGAATCAATCCGTCGGCACTTGAGCGCCGACCAGTTCAAGCTGTACGACCTGATCTGGCGTCGGTTCGTAGCCAGCCGTATGGCGCCGGCCGTGTATGACCAGACACAGGTCGAGATCGAGGGCGGCGACTACATCTTCAGGGCAACAGGGTCGGTGCTCATGTTCGACGGCTTTTACAAGGTGTGGGAGCGCGATGAGAGCAGCGACACGGAGCTCCCCGACCTCGGTGCCCGCGAGGATCTCGAGTATCACGGCTTCAAGCCGGAGCAGCACTTCAGCCAACCGCCGCCGCGCTATTCGGAGGCGACTCTGATCAGGGAGCTTGAGCAGCGCGGTATCGGGCGGCCGTCCACTTACGCCCCGATCGTCGAGACGATCACCAAAGACCATGGGTACGTGGAGATCAAAGAGAGACGACTTCACCCGACTCAGATCGGTGAGGCGGTGAACACCATCATGGTCGAGCACTTCAAGGTCATCTCGGATGACGACTACACGGCAACCCTGGAGAAACGGCTCGACGAGGTCGAACAGGGCAACCAGGAGTGGGTGCCTGTAGTGAGTGACTTCTATGGGCCGCTACAGCAGATGCTCACCGCGGCTGAGGAGGCGACTCCTGCCGACACCGACGAGGTCTGCCCGCTGTGCCACGAGGGCCACCTCGTGCACAAAGCAAGCCGGTACGGGCCCTTCTTGGGTTGCTCGCGATATCCGAAGTGCAAGTACCGGCGCGCGCTGACACCAGACGGTGAGGCGCCCGAGCCCAAGCTGCTGGAGGAGAAGTGTCCAGATTGCGGCAGGCCTCTACAGCTTCGCACGGGCCGTTATGGCGAGTTCACAGGCTGCTCGGGGTACCCCGAGTGCAAATACATCAAGCGCGACGCAGCTCAAAGCGAGGCCAAGCCCACGGGAGAGAAGTGCCCACAGTGTGGGGAGGGTCAGCTGGTTGAAAGGACGGGCAGGTTCGGTCCGTTCGTCGCCTGCTCGCGCTATCCGGAGTGCAAGTACCGCGCCAACATCGGCAAGGATGGCAAGCCAGGACAGGGCCCAAAGCTCCTGGACGAGCCCTGTCCGATTTGCGGCAAACCGCTCGTCGAGCGCAGGGGCAGGTACGGGATGTTCAAGTCGTGCTCGGACTATCCGTCGTGTCCCGGTCCGAAGGGCGTCAGGAAGGCCGAAGCCGGCGCTTAACGTTCGTGACGCCATGGAGGGCGGCTCGACGGCCTTAAAGTGGAGCGCAATATGCGCCGCCGCGCAATCCTGGTGTCGACGGCTTTGTTGATGCTCTCGTGCGGGGGTTCGTCGTCGGCTGCTCACTCGCCCAGCGCGTCCCCCTCGGCCGGCCCTTCAGTCGCGCCGAGCTCTTCACCCAACCCTGGCCCGCTCACCGGCGTGTACGGGTTGGTCCTTTCCGCGGGAACTTTGCAGCTGATCAAGCCGGACGCCACGATCGCGGCCAGCGCCTTGGTGGCCAGTCCCTCGGTGCGCTACTGCTCTACCCAGCAGGATGGCGTGAACGTTCAGCCTCCGGTGAGCGCGAGCAACGACCAGGTCTATTTTCGCGATGGAGACACCAAGATCCGGATGGTCGTCCCGCCTGCCAGCGCAGTCGATGTGACCACCGTTCCGGGCGGACCGGACACGATCAGCTTCTTCTCCGTCAGCCCGGACGACCAGCGGATAGCCGTCCTCGTCGAGGATCTTTCCGCATCGACGACCATAAGCGAGCGGCTCTACGTCGAAGACCTGGTCGGCGGGGGCCACCATGCCGACATCTTCACCACGACGATTCCAAAGGGAAAGAGTGGAACCACCCTGTGGCCGATGGGTTGGCACCAGGGAGCGCTCGTGCTGGCGGTGGTGCCAGCCTGTGCATTCCAGTCCGGAGGTTTGCAGCCGACCGAGTGGCATGTGGCGAATGCCGGCACCGGAACTCGAATCGCGACCATTCGCGGCACAACCTGCGTCCTGAGCGCATGGCCGTCTGCGGCCGGGGTGGGTTGCGCCGACGCGCAGGGCGTGACGACGCTCTACGACTGGTCGGGCAAAGTCATCTCGGTCACCGGCCCCGGGTCGCCGGGCGCAGGCGATGCCACCGGGCTCTCTCCGGCGGGCCAGAGCATATTTTTCTCGACGCGCGACACCGTGGGCCAAACGACACCGGCGACTCGAATCGTCCAGCTCGGACCTGGACCTTACGCGACGGTCCAGGGGCACGCGGCCTGCGGCTGGATCGACGAGGATCACCTCCTGGCGGGCGACGCCGTGATCCAGTTCCCGGCCGAGACTCCCGGCAACCTGCAGGTCACCGCCTCAGCGACAGCGTTGGCCGCCAGCGGCCAGTGCGCGGGCCGGTTTCCCGGCGGACTCTAGTGCCTCCCCTTCAGGGGGACGGCAAGGCGTGCGGAACGTCGCTCGTCTCCCCCTGAGGAGTAGATGGGTATACTCGACCAGCCAGTCCACTCGACTGAGTTAACACGCCCGGGGCACAGCCCCTGTCCTTGTTACTCCCCGAGAGTCATGTCGGGATGAAGTACAAGGCCGGAACCGGGCGGAAGTTCAACAGGGAGGCTATCGAACGTGGCTCAAGTGACCTTGAAGCAGCTGCTGGAAGCGGGTGTCCACTTCGGGCACCAGACCAGCCGCTGGAACCCGAAAATGCGGACCTACATTTTCACGGCGCGCAACGGCATTCACATCATCGACCTGCAGAAGACCGTCCGGCTCCTCGACGACGCGTGGGATTTCGTGCGGAGCGTGGCCGCGAGCGGGCGACCAGTGCTCTTCGTCGGCACGAAAAAGCAGGCGCAGGAAACCATCCAGACGGAAGCTGCTCGGTGCGGCATGTACTTCGTCAACCGGCGTTGGATGGGCGGCATGCTCACCAACTTCAGCACTGTCAAGAAACGCATCGAGCGCCTGCAGGAGCTGCGCAAGATGCAGCAGGAAGGCCAATTCGAGCAGCTGGCCAAGAAAGAGGCGAAGCGCCTCCAGGACGAGCTCGACCGGCTGATGTTCCATTTCGACGGCATCGCCGACATGAAGCGGCTGCCTGGCGCGCTGTTCGTGGTCGATCCGCGCAAGGAGCACATCGCGGTCACCGAGGCGAACCGGCTCAAGATCCCTGTGGTCGCGATCACGGACTCCAACTGCGACCCGGACCTGATCACGTTCGTCATCCCCGGCAACGACGACGCGATCCGGGCGGTCAAGCTGCTCACCGGGAAGATCGCCGATGCGTGCCAGGAGGGCCGCCAGGAAGCTCAGGCACGTGGCGAGATCCTGCCTGAGGTCGAAGAGCGCGAGTTTCTCGAGACACCTCGGTACGAGGAGATCGAGGAGTACCTCGAGGACGAGGAGGACTACCTGCCGACCGTCTCCGAGGAGGAGTTCGTCCGCACCGCCGACGAAGAGGAGTCCCGCTAGTGGCAGGCGTCGCGATGGAGCTCATCAAGCAGCTCCGGGAGATGTCGGGCGCCGGGATGATGGACTGCAAGCAGGCGCTCGAGGAGGCCGAGGGCGACCTCGAAAAGGCCTTCACCATCCTGCGGGAGAAAGGAATCGCGAAGGCAGGCAAGCGCGCCGGTCGGACGACCGGTCAGGGCGTGGTCGAGGCCTACCTGCACAACACCGGCGACGGCTATCCGCCGCAGGTTGGCGTACTGATCGAGGTCAATTGCGAGACGGACTTCGTTGCGAAGGGCGACGATTTCCGCAAGCTGGCTAAGGAGCTCGCTCTGCAGGTGGCGGGTTATGAGCCTCGTTGGGTATCACGCGAAGACGTTCCGGACGACGTGCTGGTGCACGAAAGGAATGTCTACGAGTCCAAAGCCCAGCAGGACGGCAAGCCCGAACAGATCGTGCCGAAGATTGTCGAGAGCCAGATGGAGAATTTCCTGAAGCAGAACTGCCTGCTGGAGCAGCCGTACTTCCGCGAACCCAGCCACACGGTCCAGCAGCTGATCGCGGAGCAGATCTCCAAGCTGCAGGAGAACATCACAGTTCGCCGGTTCGCGCGGTTTAACATCAGGGAGTCCTGATCGTCGCCCGCCGGACGCGCGCAGGGCGTCTATGAGAGAAGAAGTGGGTGACCGATCGCCGAAGTACAGCCGCATCTTGCTCAAATTGAGTGGAGAAGCGCTTGGCGGCGCGCGTGACTACGGCATCGATCTCGAGGTCGTATCGACCATCGCGACCCAGGTCAAGCGCGTGCACGAGATGGGCGTCCAGACCGCGGTGGTCGTCGGCGGAGGCAACATCTTTCGCGGCCTCGCGGCCAGTGAGCGCGGATTCGATCGCGCAACGGGCGACTACATGGGCATGCTGGCGACCGTCATCAACGCGCTGGCGCTCCAGGACGCGCTCGAGCGGACCGGCATACCTGCGCGCACCATGACCGCAATCCAGATGCCCCAAGTGGCCGAGCCTTACATCCGACGGCGTGCCGTGCGCCATCTCGAGAAGGGTCGAGTTGTGATCCTCGCCGCCGGCACCGGCAACCCGTACTTCACGACCGACACCACTGCCGCCCTGCGCGCCGTCGAAATCGAAGCTGAGGTCATCCTCAAGGCGACCAAGGTTGACGGCGTCTACACGGCCGACCCTAAACGGGACCCCACCGCGGTCAAGTTCGCGCACCTCGGCTATCTCGAAGTGCTCAATCGTGGAATCGAGGTGATGGACAACACGGCGCTCACGCTCTGCATGGACAACGACGTGCCCATCGTTGTCTTCAACCTGCTCGTTCCCGGCAACATCGAACGCGTGGTGATGGGCGAGGAGATCGGCACGTTGGTCGGGGCCGGCGCGCCGGCATGATCGATCCTGTCCTCCGCGACGCCGAGACGAAGATGGCCAAGTCGGTCGACCATTTCGCCGCCGAGCTATCCACCATTCGAACCGGTCGAGCCAACCCGGCCCTGATCGACAAGGTGATGGTTCCTTACTACGGAACACCGACGCCACTCAACCAGCTCGCCCAGATCAGCGCACCGGAGGCGAGGCTTCTCGTCGTGCAGGTCTATGACAAGAGCCAGATCGGCGCCATCGAGAAAGCCCTGCGCTCCGGCGATCAGGGACTGAATCCGGCAAGTGACGGCCAGGTCATCCGGGTGCCCATCCCGCCGCTAAATGAGGAGCGCCGACGCGAGTACGTGAAGCTAGTGCGTCAGAAGGCCGAGGAGGCGCGCGTCGCGATTCGCAACGTGCGGCGCGACGAGATCCACCGCATCGACCAGATGCAGAAGCAGGGTGAGGTCGCAGAGGACGACTCCAAGCGAGGCCACGCTCGGCTGCAGAAGATCACCGAATCGCAGATTGAGCGGGTTGACACCCTCGCCGGCCGGAAGGAATCGGAGGTCATGGAGGTATAGCCATATAAGGGAAAACCCGGGATGGTTTTCCCTCATCGCGAGTGCGGCTTCGCCGCAGTCGCTGCTCCCATTCCGGTATATGGATGGGATTGTTCTAGTGTTACTCGAGGCCACGTTTGGGTGGCAAGTTACACAAAGCCGAGGCCGGGTTTAACCCGGCCTCCCCTGCGGCGCTGGAAGTCGCTTTCTGGCGCTCCCGGTACGCTGTGGTGACCTTGGACTCCCAGATCCCTCGTCACATCGGGATCATCATGGACGGCAACGGACGTTGGGCCCGCGAGCGCGGAAGGCCCGCCAGCTTCGGCCACCGTGCAGGGGTGCGTGCGATCAAGCGTGTTCTTGACGCGTGCGAAAAGCTCGGCGTCCACGTGCTCTCGATCTATGCGTTCTCAACCGAAAACTGGTCGCGGCCGAGGGCTGAGGTTCGAGCGCTCATGCGGCTTTTCCACGAGACCATGCAGCGCGAGATCGACGAGATGCACGGGCGCGGCGTTCGCATCGTGGTCAGCGGCCGGCGCGACGATCTATCACCGCGAATGCGCGAGCGAATCGAAGAGGCGGTGAAGCGCACGGCGGCCAACAAGAACGGCGTGCTCAACGTCTGCCTTAACTATGGCGGCCGCGCAGAGATCGTCGATGCGGTCAAGCGAATCGTCGCCGACGGCCTTGCGGCCGGCCAGGTCGACGAGGGATCAATCGCCTCACGGCTCTACAACCCGGACCTTCCAGACCCTGACCTGATCATCCGCACGGCTGGCGAACACCGCGTGAGCAACTTCCTGCTCTGGCAGTCGGCGTACTCCGAGATGCTCGTCACCGAGACGCTGTGGCCGGACTTCGATGTCGAGGATCTGAAGGCCGCGCTCGCCGACTACGCGTCCCGCGTCCGCCGGTTCGGGGGCAGGCCCGAAAAAGAAATGGCAGCGACCGTCTAGGTGACGGCACAGGATGCGTCGCTGGCCGGTCGCTGGAAGCCAAGCTCGCTGACGGTTCGGATCCTCAGCGCCTTCGTCATCCTGGCGATCGTCATCGGCCTTGCGCTGCTCCGGCCGTACGGCGCTTACGTGCTGGTCCTGCTCCTGGCCAGTCTCGCGCTGTGGGAGTTCATCGGTCTATCCGATGGTATGGGCTCTCGCGCACCGGCGTGGCTGCTGTTTCCTCTCGGCGGTTTCTTCGCTTACAACGGCACCCTGCTCAAGCAGGTCGATGTCAACATCGTCCTTTCGCTCGCGCTCGTCGGCGGCCTCGCCGCGTTCCTGTTCGTACCCGGCCGGCGCCAGGGCCTCGGCCGCTGGGCGATGGGGATGGCGGGCGCCCTCTACATCGGCATGCCCTTCAACTACTACCTACTTCTCTACACATCGAAGCCCAACGGCCTGGTGTGGGCGCTATTCACGATCTTCGCGGTCGTCGCGTGCGACTCGGCGGCGCTGCTCGTGGGGAGCCGCATCGGCCGGCATCCATTTTTCCGGACGATCAGCCCACATAAGACGGTCGAAGGTGCGATCGCCGGAGTCGTCGGAGCTGTTGCCGTGATGGTCATCGGTATCTCTCTTGTCCTCGGTCTATCGCCACTGCACGCCATCGCGCTGGGTCTGCTCGTCGGCGTGAGCGCCCAGTTGGGAGATCTGGTGGAGTCGCAGATGAAGCGGATCGCCGAAGTCAAGGACTCGTCCCACCTGATCCCCGGGCACGGCGGCGTGCTCGACCGGCTTGACTCGATCCTGTTCCCACCGATCCTCGTCTACTTCTACGTGACGATGTTCCACCTCCTTCAATGAGCCGCCCTATCAACGTCGCCGTGCTGGGCGCGACGGGCTCCGTCGGTCAGCAGACCCTCGACGTCATCGATCGGAACCCGTCTCGCCTGCGACTCTTCGGCCTGACCGAAGGACGGCGAACGACACGGCGCAAGGCCGAACACCTGGTGCGGGGAAAGGCCGGGGATCCGGACTTCGACGCGCGCGTCGAGGCGATGGTGACCGATCCACGCTGCGACATCGTGTTGGTTGCGATCCCGGGTGCGCGCGCGCTGGCTCCGACCCTGGCCGCGCTCAAGGCGAAGAAGACGGTCGCGCTGGCGACCAAAGAGGTCCTCGTCATGGCAGGGGACCTGGTCATGCGGGCGGCCGGCGAGGGTGGCATTCGAACCGTGGACTCTGAGCACAGCGCGATCTGGCAGTGCCTGTGGGGTGAGCGGCGCGAATCCGTGCGGCGCCTGATCATCACCGCGAGCGGCGGCCCGTTCTGGGCCCATCCTGAGCTCGACCTGGACCAGGTGACGGTCGAGCAGGCCCTCAACCACCCGCGGTGGTCGATGGGACCCAAGATCACGGTGGATTCCGCCACCATGATGAATAAGGGCCTGGAGGTCATCGAGGCCCACCACCTGTTCGGAATCCCACTCGACCAGGTCACCGTTTGTATCCATCCGCAGAGCGTCGTGCACTCACTGGTCGAGTTCGTCGACGGCTCGCTCAAGGCACAGCTGGGCCGTCCGGACATGCGGCTGCCGATCTCGCTGGCCCTGTGCTACCCGGAACGGCTCCCCGATGCAGTTCTGCCGACCCCGCTCGAAGAGCTGAGCGGGCTCGAGTTCCATGCACTTGACGAGAAGCGCTTCCCGAGCGTGAGCCTGGCGCGTGACGCCTCCGCGGCCGGCCAAGGACGCCCGGCAGTGCTCAATGCCGCCAACGAGGAGGCGGTGAGGGCGTTCCTGGCGGGGGAGATCCCCTTCAGCGGGATCGTGAGTTCTGTAGAGCAGGCACTTGCCGCCTTCCAGGGTGGCGGCGACACCCTGCAAGACATCCTCGAAGCGGACCGTTGGGCGAGGGAGTACGTGAAAGACAACTCCGGTAAATTGAAGGCGAAATGAGCCACCTGCTGACCCCGGTCCTCTACGTAGTTGGCGTCGGAGGCATGTTCCTGCTCCTGATCGGGCCTCACGAGGCAGGTCACTTCTTCTTCGCCAAGCTCTTCAAGGTTCGGGTGATCGAGTTCTCGATCGGCGCCGGCGCCAAGCTCTGGTCGTTCACCAGGGGCGGAACGCTATACGCCTTGAGGATGCTCCCCATCCTCGGCTACGTGCGGATGGGCGGTATGGAGGCGGGGGATTTCGAGGAGGCGAACGGGTTCCACTCGAAGGCGGCGTGGCAGCGGATCGTGATCCTGGCAGGCGGTCCGGCGGCGAATTTCCTCGTTGCGATGCTGCTGATAACCGCGTTCGGGCTGACCCAGCTCAACACCGATCCCGGCAAGGTTTTCAACGTGGTGGCCGGCTCGCCGGCCGCGGCGGCCGGACTCCAGGCTGGCGACAGCATTGGCTCCGTCAACGGCAAGCTATTCAAGACCCCCGGCCTGATCTTGCAGGAAGAGCACGCATCGCCCGGCCTTCCGCTCACGCTTGCCGGCGTCCATCCCAACGGGCAGCGGTTCAGTTATGTCGTCACGCCGAAATGCGACGCGCAGGGGCTCTGCCAGGTCGGTGTGGGGATCGCCCGTACGCTGCTCACCCCCCAGACGGCGATCGTGACCGGTGTCACCTTCCCGTTCGTCGCGGTGGGTGGGATCGTCCAGGGCCTGTGGACTCTCATCAGCGGCCAGGTGCCAGGTGGGTTGCTTGGACCGCAGGGCCTGACCGGACCCATCGGCATCGCTGATGTGGCGGGGCAGGCGGTCAGCCAGGGCCCGCCGACATACATCTTCCTGGTCGCACTGCTGTCGGTCGCGCTTGGGTTCACAAACCTACTTCCCCTGCTCGCCCTTGATGGAGGCCGCATCGTGGTGGTGGTCATCGAGTGGCTCCGCCGTCGCCCGTTCGACCGCACGACCGAGCTCAACTTCCAGCGCTGGGGCCTCGTCGCACTGCTTGCGATGGCGGCTCTGATCAGCTTCCTCGATATACAGCGCATCGCGACGGGACAATTCCCCGGAGTACGGTGATGGTCACCCGCCGCAAGTCGATCCCGGTCAACGTCGGTGGCGTGGTCATCGGTGGCGCTGCGCCCATCGCCGTGCAGACGATGACCAAGACTGATACGCGCGACGTCAAGGCGACCTTGCGCCAGATCCACGAGCTCAAGGAGGCCGGCTGCGAGATCGTGAGACCTGCGGTCCCCGACCACGAGGCCGCGGAGGCATTGAAGGAGATCGTCAAAGGCTCCCCGCTGCCCGTGATCGCCGACATCCACTACGACCACACCCTCGCGCTGTTGGCGATCGAGGCAGGCGTGCACTGCCTTCGCCTCAACCCGGGCAACATCCCCGACCGCGACAAGGTCAGCAAGGTCGTGAACGCAGCCAAGGAACGGCAGATCCCGTTCCGCATCGGGGTCAACGCCGGCTCTCTGCCCGAAGAGGTCCACAAGAGCATGCGCGAGCAGCACGCGATCGACCGCGACAACCGCGAGCAGACCGCGGACCGCATGGTCGAGGTGGCGCTCGGCCATTGCAAGATCCTGGAAGACCTCGACTACGGACCGGGCTTCATCAAGGTCTCGTTGAAATCGACGGATGTGTGGACAAACGTGATGGCAAACCGCAAGTTCGCGGCTGCCCGCGGCTACCCGATCCACCTCGGGGTGACCGAGTCCGGCCCGGTTGAAGCGGGGAGCATCCGGAGTGCGGTGGGCATGGGCATCCTGCTTGCCGAGGGCATCGGCGACACGATCCGCGTCTCGCTGGCCACGTCGGATCCTCGCGAGGAGGTTCGCGTCGCCCACGAGATCCTGAAGACGCTCGCCTTCCGCAACGAGACCGCGACGCTGGTCGCGTGCCCGACCTGCGGCCGCCTCGAGTACGACATGGTCCCGACCGTCAATGCAGTGGAGGCCCACATCGCAAGGCTCAAGGTACCGATCACGATCGCTGTCATGGGCTGCGTCGTAAACGGCCCGGCGGAGGCACGGCACGCCGACATCGGCGTCACGGGCGGCCGCGGCAAGGGCGTGATTTTCAAGAAAGGTAAGCTTTACCGCACCGTGCCGCAGGAAGAGCTGCTGACCGTGTTGCTGGCAGAGATCGACGCGATCGCCGCCGAGCCCCAGCTCCCGCGCTAGATTTCCTCCCCGCTCGCCGGGGAGGTGGCCGCATAGCGGCCGGAGGGGGCGACCCCTCTAGCATTCACCGTCGAAGGACCACTCGCGCATGAAGGAAATCGTGGAAGAACAGCAGGATTTCGTGAAGGACATCACCAAGATGTCCGTCGACTTCGACCGCTGGTACACCGACGTCGTCCGCAAGGCCGAGATGGCGGACTGGTCGGGGGTGCGCGGGATGATGGTCGTACGTCCCTATGGCTGGGCCATGTGGGAAAACATCACGCGTGCCTTCGACGACATGATCAAAGAGAGCGGCCACGAGAACTGGGCGTTCCCTCTGCTCATACCTCAAGAGCTGCTCGTGAAAGAGGCGGCGCACATCGAAGGCTTCGGGCCGGAGGTGGCGTGGGTGACGAAGGCGGGCGCCGCGATGGAGGAGCTCGAGGAGCCTCTTGCGGTGCGGCCCACTTCCGAGACCATCATCGGGCACCTCATCCGTCGCTACATCCAGAGCCATCGCGACCTGCCCAAGCTGACGAACCAGTGGAATAGCGTCGTGCGCTGGGAGATGCGCTCCCGGCTGTTCCTTCGCTCCCGCGAGTTCTGGTGGCAGGAGGGACACACCTTCCACGCCTCCGCGCAGGAGGCGATCGACGAGGCCGAGCTGATCCTCGGCTACTACCGCTCCATAGCCGAGGACTGGCTCGCCGTCCCGGTGTTCAGTGGCAAGAAGTCGCGCGCCGAAACCTTTCCCGGGGCCGAGCACACGCTCACCCTCGAGGGCTTGATGCGCGACGGCATGGCGCTGCAAATGGGCACGTCGCACTATTTCGGGCAGAACTTCGCCCGCGCCTACGACATCTCGTTTTCGAACAAGGACAACGAGAAGGAGCTCTGCTATTCGACCTCGTGGGGCATCAGCACCCGCCTGGTCGGCGCGCTGGTCATGGCGCACGGCGACGACTCCGGCCTCGTCGTGCCCCCTCGCGTGGCGCCCGTCCAGGTCGTGATCGTGCCCATCTATCGCGATGCCGAAGGCCGGGCCAAGGTCGAGGCCTTCATCGGAGGTTGGACTCCTGAGCTGAAGGCGGCCGGCATCCGCCATCGCGTGGACTGGCGCGAAGAGCGGCCCGGCGACAAGTACGCGCATTGGGAGCTGAAGGGCGTGCCGCTGCGCCTCAACGTCGGCGGGCGCGACGCGGACGCCGGTCAGGTGGAGATGGTGGACCGCCTTTCGCGACAGAGGGTGACCGTGCCGGTGTCAGGCATCGCCCAGCGCCTCAAGGACGAGCTGGACGCATTTCAGAAGAAGCTGTTCGACCGCGCGCACGAGTTTCGGCGCGAGAACACGTTCGAGCTCTCTACCCTGGATGAGGTTGTGGCGCACTTCAAGGAGCGCGGTGGTTTCGTGTGGGTGCCGTGGTGCGGCGACGCCGGGTGCGAGGAGCGCCTCAAGGCCGAGGCGGGTGGCGTGACGATCCGCACCATCGACGGCGAGGAGAAACCTGCAGGCAAGTGCCTTGTGTGCGGCAAGCCTGCGAAACACCGAGTGTCATTAGCCAAGGCGTACTGAGAAAGGCGCTGGGGAGGCAGGCCTCCCCAGCGGTACCCCCTCCGCCTTGCGTGTTGTCTGGGAGGCGTCTCGAAGGTGGCGTGCGGGGTGACGGCCGGAGTAAATCCGGCCTGCGGCTCCACTCAGAACTGTTCTATTGAGTAGGGTTTTCGAAAGCCCCGACAGCCGGCGCGTCCGCGTACATGGACTGCTGCGTAATCAGCTTGAAGCTGCCGTTGGTGACTGCGTCGAGCACCGCCTCGGCCACGTCCGGGTGGAAGTGCGTACCCGCTCCCGTGCGCACCTGGTCTACCGCGATCTGCAGCGACATGCCCTTCCGGTACGGGCGGTCTGAAGTCATCGCGTCGATCGCGTCGGCCGCGCTGACGATCCACGAGAACATCGGCAGCTTGTCCCCCTTCAGCCGGTCGGGATAACCCTTGCCATCGAACCGCTCGTGGTGCGACCGCACGATCACAAGCTCGTCGGTGAGCATCTTCAGGTTTTTCAGAATTTCGAAGCCGATTTCTGGATGCTTCTTCATTTGGGTGAATTCCTCGTCAGTGAGCTTGCCCGCCTTCCGAAGCACCTCGTCGGGCACCCCGACCTTTCCCACATCGTGCAGCCGGCCGCCGCGCTCGAGGCGCAGCCAGGCGGAAGGATTGTTCGGGGCGTACTTCATCTGGCGCGCGATGATCAGTGAGTACTGGGTGACGCGTTCGGAGTGGCCGCGCGTGTAAGGGTCCCGGGCATCCACAAATTTGGCGAATGCCTCCAGGGAGGCGATGTTGTCCTCTTCACGGTCCTTGAACAAGCGGGCGTTGTCGATTGCGACGGCCGCCTGCGCGGCCAGTTCGGCGACCAGGTTGAGATGGTCTTCTGTGAAGACGTGTCCGACCTGGTAGTTGGCCAGGAAGAGAACGCCCTGGGGCTTGCCGCGCAGCGTGATCGGGACGCAGAGCACGGCGCGTGGGTTCAAAGGACTGTCCGTCTTGTTCTCCTGCTCCATCGCCTGCATCACCGGCGTCCCGGTGCTCATGACGTCGCGGCAGATCTCGCCGCCGAGGCCCAGGGCGAGGCGCTCCGCGGTGGTGGAGTCTGTGCCGAACCCGCCCTTCAGCACGAGCTTGCCGGAATCCTCCAGGGCGAGGCAGCCGATCTTCGCCTCCGAGGCCTTGGCGGCTCCTTCCAGGACTTTCTGCAAGACCTCGTTCAGGTCGAGGGTCGACGTCGCCGCCTGCAGCGCCTCCTGCAGGTTCCTCAGCTCCTTGATGTCGCGCTTGTTGTCGTCGTAGAGCTCGGCGTTCCTGATGGCGACGACGCCCTGGTTGCCCAGGGTCGCCAACACGCGGTGGTCGTTGGCCGTCCACTCGTGCTTCTTGACGCCGAACACCGAGAGCGTCCCCCATAGGTGCTCGCCCTCCAGCATCGGCACGCAGATCGCGGACAGAAGGCCGTAGGCGGCCAGGTCGGGAGGAGCCTGCAGGTCGAAGCTCGCACTGACATCCGGCACCGCGATGGGCCGCGCGCTGAGCATGACCGCCCCGACGACCCCTTGGCCGTTCTGAAACTCCATTGCGTCGACGGCGGACGGAAACCCGAGCGACATGATCACTCTCTGCAGGCCTTCGGCTGTCGTGCGCGTCAACAGACCTGCCGTGCTCAGCGTCACGCGGACCGCCGCCTCCAGGGTTTTCTGCTGAAGGACCTTCTTACCCTCTGTCACGGTGGTCAGCGCCGCAGAGATCTCGCCCAGCGCGTCGAGCGCCGTGTCGAGCTTCGACGCCTGGCCGGTGACCGCCTGCAGGATGCGCGAGTTCTCGAGCACCACGCCTGCCATGGATCCGAGCTCGTCGAGGGCTGCCACGTCCCGCTGCATGAAGCTGGTCGTACTGTTCCGTCCGAGGCACAGCGCGCCGATGACCCCACCCGCGCCGTGTATGGGGGTCAGGGCCTCGTTGACGGCTCCGCCTTTCCGGTCAGGCTGCAGGCCGCTATAGATGTGCTCGTCTTCGGTGATGAGGCTGCGCAGGACGGACTCGCCGTCGCGCACCTTCGCCAGCGGTCCCTCGATGCGAGCCGAGTCCCCGGCCGCGCCGAGCGCCACATACGTATCGTCCGGCTGGAAGAGGACGGCGGCGCCGGCGTCATAGCCAATCACCTGCTTACCCTTTTCGAGCACGAGTTCGAGCGTTGCCTCCATCGTCTTGCCCGACGCTTCCTTGATCAGCTCGTTCATGAGCGTGTAGCGGGCAGATTCTCTCCGTGAAATGGCTACCGCGTGGGCGCTTGCGAGCTGGGCGCCGGCGCGCAGTGTCAGGGTCACGGCGAGCCGCTTGTCGTCGTCATCGAAGTCTTCGGACTTCTTGCCGAGCAGGATGAAGCCACCGACCTGATCGCCGATGTGCATCGGCACGGCCATCAAGCTTGCGACGTGCAGGTCCTCGGGTAGGTAGTTGACCAGCTCTGTCAGCCCGGTCTGGTCGCTTCCTACGTAGGCGGTGCCGGACTCGATCGCGTTCAGCAGAGGTCCGACGCTTTCCACGCCGCGGAGCACCGGCTGCGGATGAAGGCGCTCCAGGCCGATCCCAGGCGGCTGTGGCACGAACTGCTTGCCGTCGGCGGAGGTGGCGTAATACAGGGCGAAGTCGGCACCGGCCTGCTGAGCGATGTTCGTGAAAGCCGCGACGTCTCCCGGGCGCTTGACATCGTTCGCGTCTGATGTGGCTGCCAGGAAGGCTCGATGCTTGTGCTCAAGTTGTGTGCGCAGATCCTCCAGGTCGTCGACGTGACGCTCGATCGCGCCTGACAAGCTGCGATAGGCGATGCTCCCCACGAAGCCGCCTAGCCCGAGGAGCACCAGACCTGCCAGCTGGATGACGAGGTTTCCGTCGTGCAGGTTGAACTGGGCCGAGACCAACATCAAGAGGAGAGCCGCGCCCCCGAGGGGAACCGAGGCTTGCCAGTTGGTGTTGAGAGCTCCGGCCGCCAGCCCGAGCAGGCCGGCGACAACCGCAAAAGAAGCCGCCGAGCCCGATCGCCCCGTTACATTCAGCGAGGCACCGACCAGGACCAGGACGGCTGTCGCCGCGGAGAACCCGATTCTCAGCGCAAATGTCGCACTTTGCGAATTCCGGCTAACCAGGCCGCGAAGCAGCAGGGAACTTCGGGAACGGAACACTTGGCGAGTGGTAAGTCTAGGAGCGTATCCGCCAAACGGAACCTCGATACCCATGGGGCGTTGGAGTTCGTGGGGTTTTGCCCGCCTAAACTTCTCACCGAGCACCAGATGACGGTTTCAGAGCTTCTCAGAGTCGCCGACCACCTCGATCCCAAGGGCCAGCAGATGGTCAGGAAGGCGTATGAGCGCGCCGCGAGCGCCCACACGGGACAGCGCCGTCTATCCGGTGAGGACTACGTCAATCATCCCCTCGAGGTGGCCGCCATCCTCGCCGACCTCGAGCTCGACGCGGAGACGATCTCAGCCGCCCTTCTGCATGACACCGTGGAGGACACCGCTCTCACCGCCGACGAGGTGGAGCACGAGTTCGGCCCGGAGGTGGCTCGGCTGGTGGATGGGGTGACCAAGCTCGGCCGGATCGCACTGCGCTCCGACCAGCAGCAGCAGGCAGAGAACATCCGGAAGATGATGGTCGCGATGGCGGAGGACCTGAGGGTCGTCCTCATCAAGCTCGCCGATCGCCTTCACAACATGCGCACCCTCGATCCGCTTCCCGAGCTGAAGCGCAGGAAGATATCGCGCGAGACGCTGGACATCTTCGCACCGCTCGCCCACCGGCTCGGTATCGGGCAGATCAAGTGGGAGCTCGAAGACCTCGCCTTCCGCAACCTGGAGCCTGACGCATACGAAGACGTGGTCAGGCGGATCGCTCGCAAGCGCCATGAGCGCGAGACGCTGGTGTCGGACCTGCGCGAGATCCTCGCCCGTGAGCTCGAGAAAGTCGGCATTCAGGCAGAAATCACCGGCCGTCCCAAGCACATCTACTCGGTCTGGCAGAAGATGACCCGCGAGAACAAGGACTTCTCGGAGATCTACGACCTCTCCGCGATTCGGGTCCAGGTGGACACCGTGCGTGACTGCTACGGCGTTCTCGGCGTCGTCCACTCGCTGTGGAAGCCGGTCCCGGGTCGCTTCAAGGACTACGTGGCGATGCCGAAGTCGAACGGATACCAATCGCTCCACACAACGGTCATCACGCACACCGGTGAGCCGATCGAGATTCAGATCCGGACGCACGAGATGCACCGCGTGGCCGAGTTCGGCGTCGCCGCGCATTGGACCTACAAGGAAGGCGGCAGAGATGCGAGCTTCGACCAGAAGCTCTCGTGGCTGCGCAGCCTGCTCGAGTGGCAGAACGAGGTGGGGGACGCGGAGTCGTTCCTGGACACGGTCAAGATCGACCTCTTCCAGGACGAGGTCTATGTGTTCACCCCCAAGGGCGATGTGCTGAACTTGCCGGCTGATTCGACGCCGGTCGACTTCGCCTATCGCATCCACACCGAGGTCGGACACAGGTGCATCGGGGCCAAGGTGAACGGTCGCATGGTGCCGCTGGAGTACGAGCTTCAGAACGGAGAGATCGTGGAGATCCTGACCTCCAAGAGTCCGCACGGACCGAGCCGCGACTGGCTCAACTTCGTGAAGAGCGCGTCGGCCAAGGAGCGCATTCGGAAGTGGTTCAAGAGCCAGAGCCGCGAGGAGAACGTGGGCAAAGGCCGCGACCTGTTGGACAAAGAGCTGCACCGCATGCATCGCGTCAACCTCGCCGACCTCGACGAGGAGAAGCTGGGCGAGATCGCCAACCTGCACAAGTTCGCCGCGATCGACGACTTCCTGGCCGCCATCGGCTATGGCGACCTCTCTCCCCATGCGGTCGTGATGCGAATGGCGCTCAGCCTTGATACGCCGGGCGGCGACCTGCGTCCGATCCCGCTGATCCCCAACGTCCAGCCGACCCCGCGCGTTCTCGTGCGCGGCGAGAAGGGCATCCTGACCAAGATCGCGCCTTGCTGCCAGCCGGTGCCCGGCGACGCCATCATCGGCTACACGACGCGGGGCAAAGGTGTGACGGTGCATCGAGTGGATTGCATCAACGCCGTCAACGCGCAGGACCAGGCGCGCGTAGTGCCGGTCGACTGGGACTCCGAGGCCACCCACATCTACCCTGTCGCGATCAAGATCGAAGCTTGGGACCGGCAAGGCCTCCTTCGCGACATCGCCACGGTCGTGGCGGAAAACCGCGTTAACATGTCCTCGCTCGAGGTGCACGTGTACGACGACAAGACCGCTGTCGTCTCGACCACCGTGGAGATCGATTCGCTCGCACAGCTTTCGCGCCTGATGGAAAAGCTCGAAGGGGTGAAGGACGTGCACACCGTCGCTCGCGAAGCCTCTTGAGCATTTACGTAGGAAGCACCGCCGACCAGCAGTTCGGTACCAACTCCTACCTGGTCGAGGATGAGACGACACATGACGCCGTCGTGATCGACGCCAACCTCGAGCCTCAGCTGATGGTCGAGCTGGTGCGTGACCGGAAGGCGAACGTCAGGGCCATCCTGTTGACTCACACCGACGTGGACCACGTAGCGGGGCTGGCTGCCCTGCTCGAGACGTTCGGACCAATCCCCGTCGCGGTCCATGACGCGGAAAGACATGTCGTTGTCGAGGGAAAGCCGCTGCGCCGCGAATTCGGTGCGTCGACATTTCCGGTTGAAAACGTCGTGAGCCTGGTCGAGGGAGAAGCCTTTCAAGCCGGCTCGCTCTCTTTCGAGGTGCTGCACACGCCCGGTCACAGCCCCGGTGGCGTCACGCTGAAGATCGGGGACAACCTCTTCACCGGCGACGCGCTTTTCGCCGGATCGATCGGCCGCTCGGACTTCGCCAACTCAGACGGCACGGCGCTGTTGGAAGGGATCACCGCGAAGCTGCTCTCTCAACCGGACCAGCTCATCGTCCACAGCGGGCATGGACCGGCGACCAGCATCGGTCGTGAACGCCAGACGAACCCCTTCCTGACGTAGGGCCCTGGAATCCCCTCCCCATTCCGGGGGAGGGTGGCGCGCAGCGCCGGGTGGGGGGCGACCCGAGCCTGATCAGTGACTCAAGGTCAGAGCGACGATCACAGCCGGTCCCAAAAGGATCAGCCACAACGTCGGGAAGACGCATCCGACGGTCGGCAGGAGGATCTTCAGCGAGGCGCGGGCGGCCTCCGTTCGGATCTTCAGCCTGCGCTTCACGCGCATCTGGGCCGAATGCGCGGCGATGGTCCGTGCGATCGGCACCCCTGTGCGCTCCGCGTGCAGGATGCCCTTCACCAGCGCGAGGAAGTCCTCGACGCCGGTCGCCTGCGCCATCTCCTCCAGCGCGTTAGCCCGAGGGCGGCCGAGCTCGATCTCGCGCAGGGCACGTGCGACCAGAAGGGTGAGCGGTCCCTCCTGGTACCGAACGAGCTGCTCGAGCGCGCGGTCAAGGCCGAGGCCGGCCTCCATGCTGATCGCCACCACGTCGAGGGCGTTAGGCAGCACCGCCTCCAGCTCGGCTCGGCGCTGGCGTACCAGCTGGTCGAGCCACAGTACAGGTAGGTAGAAGCCGATTGCCACTCCGATCAGAAGTGACAGGCCGATCGCGAACGCCGTCCCGATGAGCACTCCCATCGCCACACCCAGCGCACCCAGGCCGGCGGCGGCAGTGATGCGCAGAGCCTGCAGGCCTGCCGGGTCGAGACCAAAAGGGTCGCCGACGAAATCAAGCTGCCGGCGGAAGTTCTCCGCCTGTGCCGCCGGCGTCAGCCGGTTCAGCTGCCGTGCCAACCAGCGCCGGCCGGGTGCGAGGAGTCGTTCCCTCAACGGTTTCTCCAGCTCGAGGGCGGCGGCGCTCTGGCCGAGACCGATGTCCTGGCGCGCCAGTCGTTGCCTGGCCAGTGTCGCCGCGTCGCCTGCGTTGGCCGCGATGATCCCGGCCACCAGCAGCCACACGCCGGCCGCGGCGATGACCCCGACAAGGATTGGAAGCGTGCTCATGTGATCGCTGTGAGGCGGCGGATGATGAAGTTTCCGATCGCCAGCATGACGGCCGCCACCGCGAGCATTAACCAGCCAAGCGCGTTCGTGAACATCGGACGGAAATAGTCGGGAACAAGAAAGAACAGGCCCAGGGCCGCGACGATTGGCAGCAAGGTGATGATCAGCGACGATGCACGGGATTGAGCCGTCGAGGCGAGGACCTCGGCACGCATCTCGGCGCGTTGCTTCATTGTGTCGGCGAGACTGATCAGGATGGCGGGCAGGTCACCCCCGACCGAATGTTGGATGGTGACCACCATGACCACGAGCCTCAGGTCGCTGCTGCCGATGCGCTTGACCATGTTGCCGAGGGCGCTCTCGATCGACGCTCCGAGCTCGATCTCCCTGCGGGCGAGCCCGAACTCCTCCGACACGGGCGGGCCCGCGTTCTCGGTCACGGCGCGGAGGGATTGAGCGATCGACTGACCGGCCTTCATCGAGTTCGCCATCAGCTCCATCGCCCGGGGCAGGCCGGTTTCGAACTGCGCCAGGCGGTGGCCTCGCCGGTTGCGCAGGTATATGGCGGGGAGCGCGAAACCGAGCACGGCCAGGACCAGCAGGGGGACTGAAATACCGAAACGAAGGACGGCGATCACAGCGAAAAGGAAGGCCGACGCAGCCTGGACGAGGCGGAACTCGTACGGGCGAAGCTGGAGGTCCGCGCTAGCAAGGTCTGCGGCGAGTGAGTTCACCTTCTGGTTGGCCGCGATCCACACCGGTGCACCCGTTGGCTCGAACCGCCTACGCAGCTGCTCGCGAACGTCGGCAAGCGTGCGATAGGTGACGCGAGCGCCCGGCGAAGTGTCAGCCGCTGCGCGTCCAGGACCGAGGATTCCGTACATGACCAGCCCGACGCCGATGGCTGCACCGGCCGCGATGAGGATGACGGTCGTGGACATGGGTCAGCCGGTGGTGAAGTGCCAGCGCTTTTCCACTTCGTTGGGTCCGACTCCACCCGCCGAGGCGAGTGTCGGGCATGAGGGATCCGGCTGGTTGGGGGTAGCCGCATAGTCCGAGAACGATTCGAGCGCGTACTTCATGGTTGCGTTGTTGAGGAGCCAGAAGAGGTATTCCGCGTCGCATCCGGTCATGAGCAGGGTGAGGCTGCTCGTGAGCTGAGGAGCAGTCGCGGCCTGGGCTGTGGCGGGGCCGACTCTGATGATGACGAGGTTGCGGAAGACTGTACGGACGACGGGAACGGCTGAGCCCGCGCTGAAAACGGACGTGTTGATGGTGGCGAGCATGGTGATCCGGTCACCGACTTGGGGATAGCCGCCGACGCCGACAAGCTCACCTGTCGGCACCGTGACTGCGACGTAGCCCGACGGGATGGGGAGGAAAGCCACGTCGCTGCTGCTTAAGAGATCGCCCGCCGGGGCGATGAGATTCGCGGTGACCGGCGAGCCGGCCGGGATGTCGACGCGTGCTCCCTTGCCCGCGACAGAGCTGATCTGGGTGAAGGCTTGCGGCGGGGCTGGGTTGACCGAGCTCAACATCAGGTCTGAGGCCTGAATCTTGGTGCGGGCGCCAAGGGCGTTCCTGGCCACGACCACACGCGTCCCACCCGTATTCTGCTGGAGCAGCGAAAGGCTGGCGAGGCCCGCAGCGGCGGCAAAAGCAAGTACCGCGAGGACTGCCCCGATGATGATGTAAAGGCGTCCGCGGCGCGGCCGCGAGGCTTCAGAGCTGGCTACGGACATTCGTTGTTCGAAAGCCTGGCATGGTGCGCGCGAACGTGCAACTCACTCGACAAGAACCGCCTCGACCAGGGCGATGCTGACGCCATAGGCTCCGCCTACATCCGTGCCGCCGCCGGCGGCGGAGATCGACAGGTTGCCGCATGAGAAAGTGCCGGCGATCGTGCTCGTGCCGTTG
>Ga0208848_1000004_pt1 | contig 49502 bp, 46 predicted proteins | sample NGESurshal072012_2_FD_184455 | JGI IMG/M metagenome (GOLD analysis project Ga0208848, IMG submission 184455) | Arctic peat soil microbial communities from Barrow, Alaska - NGEE Surface sample 210-1 shallow-072012 (SPAdes) | ecosystem: Environmental > Terrestrial > Soil > Wetlands > Peat ... | reverse complement strand
TCTTGGACGCGGCCCCGGCCACGGTGCTGCCGGGCGCGCGCCGGCTGCTGGCCGACGTGGCCCGGGCCGTGCTCGCGGCGGAAGCGACCGGCATCGCCGCCGAGACCACCGAGATGGCGGCCGAGTACGCGAAGGTCCGCCAGCAGTTCGGCCGCCCGATCGCGACCTTCCAGGCGGTCAAGCACCACGTCGCGAACATGGTGGTCGCGGCCGAGACGGCGACGGCGGCGACGTGGGACGCCGGCCGGGCTGGGCTCGGCGGCGGCGACCAGTTCAGCTACACCGCGGCCAGCGCGGCGGTCCTGGCCGTACCGGCTGCGCTGGGCAACGCCAACCTCAACATCCAGGTGCACGGCGGGATCGGTTTCACCTGGGAGCACGACATGCACCTGTTCTTCAAGCGGGCGAAGTCCTCTGAGGTGACCCTCGGCGACGCCACCTATCACCGGGAGTTGGTCGCCCAGTCCCTCGACCTATAACCGAGATGCTCGCCTGGGTGCTGCTCGCTGTCGCGATAGCTACCGAGGTGGTGGGGACGCTGGCGCTCCGGGCGTCGGACGGAATGAGCCACCTGGTGCCGGCCATCATCGTGATCGTCGGGTACGTCGCGAGTTTCGCGTTGCTCGCGGTAGTGCTGAAGACGATGCCCGTCGGCATCGTCTATGCCATCTGGTCGGCAGTTGGAGTTGCGCTGGTCGCCGTGCTGGGCAAGCTGATTTTCGACGACCCGGTTCCACCCCTTGCGATGATCGGCATCGTGCTGATCATTGGCGGCGTCGTGATGGTCAGCCTCTCAGGCGTTACCGGTCATTAACCGCCGGCCAGAAGGCGGAACACAACCAGGCCGAACAGCACGCACGCGGGGATGACGAGGCCGCGGAAGAGAGTCCAGTAGCTCGACCACGCCTCGCGGAGACGGTCCAGCCGTCTGCCCGAGCCGAAGATCAAAGACCAGTAGATCGGCAGCGCCGCGCCGGTGTTGAGGGTTAGCGCAAGCAGGGCGACGCCGCCCGCGCCTGCAAGCCACGGCTGCAGCGGCGCTGTCCCGCCAAAGGCCGCCTGCATGCCCCACAATGCGCCGGCTCCGATCAGACCGAGCAGCGCGGGCAGGCCGAGAAGGAAGAAGGCGGAAAAGCTCACGATCACCATGGCGAGCAGCAACGCGAGGGTCGCGACGATGCCGGCCAGCGCAGCGGCCGCGACGGTTATCCCGTTCGCGGAGGACGATCCCGTGTGCGCCGGCGAAGAGGAGGGCGGTGCCGGATCAGTGCGGGTTCCGTTGACAGCCGCCTGGACGTCTGACCACGAATGCCAGTGCGCGCTCTCGGTAATCGCCCCTGCCACGCCGGCCGAAGCGCCGGCGATGATCAGGCCTGCGGCGATGGCGGCGGCGTTGCGGCGAATCACCGCAACCGGAATCCACGTCCGGCGGCGGCGAACGCGACCCAGGCCGGTCTCCATCAGGCGCTCGCGGTCGAAGGTCGTCCCGCACAAGACAGTCAATGCGAAGCAGGCGGTGAGGGGAAGAAGCAGCGAAGCTGGCGCCAGGGGCGAGCGGAAGACGAACAGGGCGAGCGGCAGGTCCGCCACGGCGGCCGAGACCGGCGACAGGAGAAACGACCATGCACCGCCGGCCGCCCCCTCGCGTGGAAACAGCATGAAGCCGAGCATCCTGCCCATTGCCGCCCAGTACGCCGTCACGGCGGCGACGAACGCGAACACGGGCAGCAGGTCCCACGGAGCCGTCTCCCCGAACAGGCTGAGGAACGCCATGCCCGCCGCCATCCACAGCGTGACCCAGACGGTGCTGACGACCGCACCCGGCAGGACCTCCAGCCAGATCAGCGACGGATCGTCGACGGGCGTGTAGAGCAGGACCTCGAGCGATCCCTGCGCTTTCTCCCACCAGATCCCGATCGAGCTCTTGATCGACTCAAGGAGCGCGAACGACATGAAGAACAGAGGCAGAAGCAGGCCGGCTTGCAACGCGGAGCCGCCGGCCAATCGCTGGGCGACCTGGCCGGCCGCACCTGGCAGCTGTCCGAACAGCGACGTGGCGGCGACCAGCAGCAGCACGAATGCGTTGAGGTACATCACCCAGCTGAGGTCGCCTCGCCGCCACCACGAGCTCACATAGAAAGGAAGTGCGTGACGCAGCAGAGCGCCCTGCGATCGCAGCGACCCGAACATCTGCGGTGCGGGAATCCCAGAGACTATGCGGGCAGCCGGCTCGTGCACGGCGGATTGCGTCGCGATGGGCCCTGACATCGCGTTGATATAGACCGACTCCAGGCTCGTCTGCTCTTCCTCGAGCTGATGAAACTGCGCTCCGTGGTCGGCGAGACGGCCCTGCAGCTGCGCTGCGAATTCCGCCCGATCGCGGATGCTGACGTCCCACGCCAACGTGTAGGTGAGACGCTCGCCGTCCACCTTGTGGCTGAGTGCGTGGTCGCGCAGCCAGCCTTCGAGTGACTCCAGGTTCGAAGGGGGCGCGGCGAGCTGTGCGGTGAACAGACGGCCGTCGCCCGCTCTACGGCGCAGCTCATCGAGCGTGCCATGGGTGACGATGACTCCTCGCCGCATGATGGCGATGCGATCCGCCATCAGCTCAGCCTCGCTGAGCACGTGAGTCGTGACGATCAACGCGGCACCCCGAGCCCGCTGCTCGCCAAGGTAGCGGCGCATGTCGGCCGCCGCGACAGGATCGAGTCCTGCGGTCGGCTCATCACAGAAGATCCAGTCTGGTTCGTGCAGGGTGGCCCTGATCAGCGCGACCTTCTGCGCCATGCCTCGCGAGTAGGCGGCCAGCACGGTGTCCGCTCGATCGGACAGCTCGAATCGCTCGAGCAAGCTGCCGATGCGTTCCCGGCGAACTGCCTCAGGAACCCGATAGAGGTACCCGAAGTGGTCCAGGTACTCAGTCGCGGTGTTGCGGCCGTACAGCCGGGCCTGGTCTGGCACCACGCCAAGCCGCGCGCGGACGTCGTCGAGCCGGTCGGGAAGCTTCAGCCCGTCGAGCTCGATCAGTCCGGCGTCAGGGTGGAGAATCCCACCGAGACAGCGCAGCGTCGTGGACTTGCCCGCTCCGTTTTGTCCGAGCAGGACGAGGATCTCGCCGCGCTCGACTTGCAGGTCGACGCCATCCACAGCGCGCACGTCGCCGAAGCTCTTGCGGAGGCCCTCGACCCGGATCATCGAATTAACGACGGGCTCAGATCTACTTCGCCGCCTCGACGAGCGGCGTCAAGCGATCTTTGACCGCAAAGTGAATCTTCTCGCGCGACCCCGTGGCGTCGAGCCGCACGAACCGATCCGGCTCGGCAGCGGCCAGCCGGTCATATGCCGCGGCAACCTTCCGGTGAAAGTCAAGCGACTCCTGTTCCATACGGTCCGGCGCCTTGCCCGCCGCGACGTGGCGCTCCAGCCCGTTCTCAACCGGCCCCTCCAGGAGAAACGTCACGTCAGGGCGAGGAAACGTCGACGGCCAGGTCGTAGGAACGCCGCGAGCACCGCCCTGGTAAGCGAGGGTCGAGTCGTGATACCGATCGGCGATCACGATCTGACCGGCAGCCAGCGCAGGTCCGATCACCTCGGCGATCAGCTGGCGTCGCGCCGCCATGAAGAGGTACATCTCGGCCTCCGCGTCGATGTCCAGGCCCGCATACAGCACGACCTCGCGGATGCGTTCACCAAGCTCGCTGCCCCCAGGCTCGCGTATGACGACCGGGTCATGTGACGCCAGCCACTCGCCCAACATCTCGACCTGGGTTGTCTTGCCGGAACCCTCCGTGCCCTCAAAGGTGACGAAGAAGCCGCGGGCCATGTGGTGCGACAGTTTATGCGGGTTCTTCGGGTGACGGCGTGATACGCAGGCGCCGTTGGGGCTCCTTGCCTGTGCTGCGGGCAGAAAGCTCGTTCTCGGCGACGAGCTGGTGCTGAAGCCTGCGCAGGTAGGCGTTCTGCGGCGAGAGCTCGACCGGGCGCAAGGTCGTCTTCACCGCCTTGATGGCGGCCGCAGCCTCGGCCAGCGCTCGTGTCGTGGCGTCGTCATGCCGGTCGACGCCGTAGATGCGGGACAGGGCGTCGCGCACCTGCGTCACTGAGTTGCTCTTCAGGATGTGGATCGGGAGGCCACGGCTCTCGGCCTGGCGCAGGCTGTCGGGCCGCCGGCGATAGTGATTCTTCAGGGTCAGAACCGCTCCCGCACCGTCCAGGTTGCCGAGCACTTTGACCGGCAGCTCGAGCTCCTTGATCGTCTGCTCGACGTGGTGCCGGCTCACCCCGTACGGAAAGATGCCGAGCGGCTTGTTGAGAGATGGCGGAGCAGGAGGTGGTTCCGGCGTCAGGACGACTGGCGAGTCGACGTTGGAGATGAGTCGTCCTTCTTTTGTCCGCAGGCGGATCTTGGGCGTGAGCAGCGGGCCTCGCAACGCCGTGTCGACGACCTCCGCGAGCGGCATGTGGATGGCTACGCGGTCGCGGTCCTGGATCTCGACCAGCACGTCGAACGTCGGCGGCGCCTTGCGCTCCAGAACGGATTTCTGCGTCCCTCTTCGACGAGCCTCCTCGTCGGAGAGGGTCACGCTCTGGATGCCGCCGAGCAGGTCGTTGAGCGTCGGGTTGACCAGCAGGTTCTCGAGTGTCTGGCCGTGCGCAGTGGCGATCAGCTGAACACCCCGCTCCGCGATCGTGCGCGCCGCGGCCGCTTCGAGCTCGGTGCCGATCTCATCGATGACGATGACCTCTGGCATGTGGTTTTCGACAGCCTCGATCATCACCGCGTGCTGCAGGAGGGGCGTCCTCACCTGCATGCGCCGCGCTCGCCCGATGCCGGGGTGCGGGATGTCGCCGTCACCGCCGATCTCGTTTGACGTGTCCACGATCACGACGCGCTTGCGGAGCTCATCGGCAAGCAACCGCGCGCACTCGCGCAGCATCGTGGTCTTGCCGATGCCCGGGCGACCGAGCAACAGGATGCTCTGGCCGCTGACGACGATGTCGCGGATGATCTCGCCCGTGCCGGTGACGGCGCGGCCGACCCGCATTGTCAAGCCGGTGATTCGGCCCGAGCGATTGCGGATGGCCGAAACGCGGTGCAGCGTGCGCTCGATGCCGGCGCGGTTGTCGTCACCGAACTGACCGACACTGTTGGTGACGTGCTCCAGGTCGGACGCGGACACGGGATGGTCGGCGAGCAGCACCTCGCGTCCCGGCACCCGAGCCTCCGGCTCGCGGCCAAGGTCCAGCACGATCTCGAGCAGTTCGCGCGGATCGGTGCGTTCGTGCAGCGCGTGCGCAAGATCAGGTGGCAGTGCCCGAGCGAGGAGCTCGATCTCTTCATCCCAATGTGGCCTTGAACCCGGCGGATGCCCGGCAGGGTGATGCACCGTTCGCACTTCTGAGCTCATCCGAACGACGGCACCAGTCCCTTCTCGCGTACCGGTACGCGGACCGCAAGCTCTTTGACCAACAACAGCTGCGTCAACAGCACGCTGAACCCACGCCCGCGCAGGGCGTCGATCATGTGGGAATCATAGTGTCGCAAGCTCGACCAGGTCGGCGCCTCGGAGTCGCCGAGCAGCGAGAGGCCGAAGTCGGCGAGCTCCCCCGGCAGCGGGCCTTCCGGCAGCGCCATGAAGTTCAGCGTGTCGGGGCGGGCTCCGGTGCTGCGCTCGGCCTTGACCCACCCGACCACCTCGACGCGGTCGACGACGTATTCCTGCTTGTCGGACCCACGCGCTGCGAGCCTTCCGGTCCACTCGCCGCCATGCAGAGCCCTCCATTCGCGGTACGTCGGAGCTTCGAGCTGCGACACTCCCTGGGGCGTCACCTTGCGGTACAGCTGATAGAGCATTCGGTTGTCGCCGCGCTTGACCGGCCGCACCCCGTCGGGGAACTGCTCCGAGCGCATCACGCGCTTGTCGGCGTAGACGACCACCTCGGTTGCGTACTGGCGGAAGCCGCGCAGCCGAAAGGCCGGGATCAGCGGGTCGCGCTCAGGCAAGCGGACGAACAGCCGCACCGCACCTCGCTCCAGGGCCTGGTTGGAGAGATGTTCAACCAGCGCCGGGGCCACATCGTCGGAATCAGACTCGTCGGCGACCTGAAGGTTCAGGACCTGCAGCATCGTCGCCCGTCGTAGGTCCAGCCCGAGCGGCTGGCCTGAGGCCTGGATGAAGCCGACGACCTTACCGTTCTCCTCGGCGACATACATCAACGTCTCTTGGGTCAGGGGCAGCAGTGCCGAGAGGGTTGAGCTGAGCAGCGACCACAGCCTCGCCGCCGGCGGCTCAGCCTCGCTCAGGCGGATGTCCGCCGAGCGGTGCATCTCCTCGATCCGGGCGAGGTCCAGCAGCCCCGCCGAACGCAATTTCATCTAGTGGACCACCGTGCCCTTGCGGCGCGGTGCACTCTCCGCGAGCTTCACGAACTCGCGATGCAGGCGCAGGTCGCCGGTCAGCTCGGGATGAAAGCACAGGGCGACGATTCGGCCCTGGCGGACCGCGACAGCGTGTCCGTCGTGCCGGGCGATCACCTCGGCAGAGCCCGTCGATTCGACAAGCGGCGCCCGGATGAAGACGCCGGGAAATGACCTGCCACTCAATCCGACAACGTCCAGCTCGGTTTCGAAACTATCGACCTGGCGGCCGTAGCCATTGCGCCGGACGGCGATGTCGAGCAGTCCCAAGCCTCGTTGATCGGCCATGCCGTCCACGACTTCGCGCGCGAGCAGGATCATTCCGGCGCAGGTCGCGAAGGTGGCGAGGCCGTGAGAGATCGCATTGCGCAGGGGCTCGAGCAACCCGGTGCGCTCCATGAGCATCGCCATCGTTGTGCTCTCGCCCCCAGGGAGCACGATGCCGTCGAGCCCATCGAGGTCCTCACGCGTCCGCACCAGTCGCGTGCGCGCGCCCGATTTCTCCAGAGCACGGATGTGCTCGGCGAAAGAGCCCTGCATCGCGAGGACCCCGATGAGGGGGCGGTTGCTCCCTTTCGGAGCGGAGCTACCAGCCTCGGGCAGAGAGCAACTCGTCCTTGGGGATGGTTGGGATCTCGAGACCATCCATCGCCTTCCCCAGTCCTGCGGACACCTCGGCCAGACGCTCTGGCTTGTCGTAATAGGTGGTGGCCGCGACGATCGCCTTGGCACGCTTCAAGGGGTCCTCGGACTTGAAGATGCCCGACCCGACGAACACTCCGTCCACTCCGAGCTGCATCATCAACGCAGCGTCGGCGGGCGTCGCTATGCCGCCCGCGGCGAAGTTGACGACCGGCAAGCGACCGAGCCGCTGGCACTCGGCCAGAACTTCGACCGGAGCGCCGATCTGCTTTGCCTCGTGGACGAGCTCGGCGCGGTTCATACCCTGCAGCTTGCGGATGCCTGCGTTGACGGCTCGCGCGTGGCGAACGGCCTCGACGATGTTGCCGGTGCCGGCCTCGCCCTTGGTGCGGATCATCGCAGCGCCTTCAGCGATCCGGCGAGTCGCCTCGCCGAGATCACGGCAGCCGCACACGAACGGCACCTTGAACGGGTGCTTGTCGATGTGGTTCTCCTCGTCTGCCGGTGTCAGCACCTCCGACTCATCGATGTAGTCGATGCCCAGCTCCTGCAGAATCTGCGCCTCCACGAAATGGCCAATCCGGCACTTCGCCATGACCGGGATGGTCACCGCCTCCATGATCGACCTGATCAAGTCGGGGTCGGACATGCGGGCCACGCCGCCTTCCTTGCGTATGTCGGCGGGAACGCGCTCCAGGGCCATCACGGCGCAGGCGCCTGCCTCTTGCGCGAGGCGGGCGTGCTCGGCAGTGACGACGTCCATGATCACGCCGCCCTTGAGCATCTGGGCAAGGCCGGCCTTGACCTTGAAAGAACCCTTTGTTCCCCTGTCGGCACCGTTTCCATTACGCGAACCGTTGCGTTCGGCCACGATCGAGATTCTACGCCGGGGTCTGTTTTCTACCGAGAAAGCGCCAGGTGGAGCCTCAGGCCGGATTTACTCCCGCCGTCACTCCAGCATGCTGTTGCCAGGCGCCTCCCAGCGTCGCCGAGGAGAGGAGGGGGTTCCGCGGGGGAGGACACCTGTCCTCACCCGCGCCTTCTAGAGCCGCTCCAGGACCAGCGTGCGTTTGGAGGCATATTCGCCGTCGGTCAGCAGCCCGTCCCGATGCAGGCGGGTCAGCATGTCCATCTCCTCGAGTACGTCCAGCAGCGGAGCCATGGTCCGGCGCGCCAGGTAGGCGTCGGAGGCGGTACCGGCCTCTTCGCCGCGAGCGTCGAACTCGCGGATGAAGAAGAGCGCCTTCACAGCCGAGAAAGGGATTCCGAGCTTGCGGATCGGGCTGTCGGCTTGCTCCGCATGCAGGTGCAGGACCACGCCGTAGCGATGGCGCTCGAGCGAGCCGTCCAGGTGGCCGCGCAGCACCTCGCCGTCGAGGAACCGGATGGCGACCTTGCGGGTCGGTGTCTCGGACGCGAGCTCCTGGTCGCGCGGAAGCTCAACCCATTTGACCGCCGTGAGCGGGATCCAGGCGGTTTCGTTGTTCTCCAGGCCACCCGCGTCGTCGACCTCGACGAGGAAGTCCGGCTCGTCGAAATCAAGATCGCGGGCGATTCCCTCGAGGGTCTCGTCGTCGAAGAAGCGGACGACTACTTTGGCCATTTCACACCTACTGTACTAACCCTCATGTCTCAACACTCCTGCGCGCCCGTCGCCGTCCGATTCGGCGGGCGCATTTCATGCATACCGAGATGTGCTTGCGCACGGCTTCAGCCTGGTTGCGGCGAAGCTTGCCGGCAAGGTATGGGGCCAGCAGGGGAACGGCTTCGGCGTGGCTCAGCTCGCCCTCGCCCTCAGCGACGATGTACTCCTCCTTGAAACGCAGGCGGGCCCGATAGAGCAGTGTCTCGACTGCGCTTTCGGACATCTTTAGCGTGCGTGCGATCTGCCTGTAGCTGAGGTCCTGCAGCTCGCGAAGCGTCAGCACGAGCCGGTACTTCTCCGGCAATCGCTGCGCGACCGCCCAGACCTGGCGACGCATCTCGTTCGACTCCTGGACCAGGACCGGGTCGAAGCTCTTGCTCGTGGACGGCAGGTTGGCCAGCAACTCTCCCTCGTCCGCGTCGGCAGCATCGTCGGCGCGCAGGTCGCGCTGGCGGCGACGCAGCTCGTCGAAGCACAGGTTGCGCGCGACCGTGTGGATCCAACCGCCGAAATTGAACGAGTCGTCGACGCGATCCATCATCCGAAGCGCCTTCATGAAGGTCTCTTGTGCGATGTCCTCGGCCAGCAGCGCATCGCCGAGCTTGCGGCGCACCAGCCGATAGATGGACGCGACGTAGCGACGGTGCAGCTCCTCGAACGCATGGACGTCACCGTTGCGGTACGCCTTGACCAGCTCGACGTCCGAGGGGTCGATGCCCTCTTTCGTCGGCGGCGGCTCCTTTTCGTCTATTCCCAAACGCGTTCCTGGCAGGCCCGCACCGTGGCGCGCCTCAACATTTCGCCGGCATCTTGCATGAGCTGCTGCAGATTGTCACCTTCCTCGTCGAGCGCCACCATCGCGGTGACGCCGAGACCGCTCAACGCCTCCCAGCCGGGGCCTTTGCTTCCGGCGATCAGGAGAACCGGGATTCTAGCCTCTTTGGCGCGCTTTGCCACCTCGCCCGGAGCCTTGCCGTAGGCGGTCTGGGAGTCCGCTCGACCCTCACCGGTGATCACCAGGTCGGCGCCTTCGAGTTTCGCGTCGAAGCCGCTCGCCTCGACCACCAGGGGCGCTCCCGGAACAAGCCTGGCATCCAGGAAGGCCATGAGCCCCGCGCCGGCGCCGCCCGCGGCGCCCGCTCCAGGCACGTCCGCCACGCGCTTTCCGAGGTCGCGCTCGATGACGGCCGCGAACTTGGCGAGGGCGGCATCCAGCTCGCGCACCATGTCAGCGGCAGCTCCCTTCTGGGGTCCGTAGACAGCACTCGCTCCCTGAGGGCCGGTCAGCGGATTGGTCACGTCGCACGCCACCTTCACGTTCACCGAATGCCAGCGGGGATCGAAGCCGGAAGGGTCGATTCGCTCCAGGCTGGCCAGGGCCGCGCCTCCGTGCGGCAGTTCGAGGCCGGCCGCATCCAGCAGCCTGTAGCCAAGCGCCTGGGCCATGCCGGCGCCGCCATCGTTGGTCGCGGACCCACCGATACCCGCGATGACCTGGTTGGCGCCCGAGTCCCGAACCGCCAGCAGCAGCTGACCAAACCCATAGGTCGAAGCCTTGAGCGGGTCGCGACGCTCGTTTGCGATCAGCGTCAACCCGCTCGCGGACGCGAGCTCGACCACTCCCGTCCGGCCTTCGTCGATCAGTCCATACGTGGCCTGCAGCGGATCGCCAAGCGGTCCCTCCACCTCCGCGGTGCGGTAGACGCCGCGATGGGCGCTGACCAGAGCTTCGACGGTGCCCTCACCGCCATCCGCCATCGGAACCTCGACGACCTGTGCCTCGGGGAAAACCTCGCGCACGCCGTCCGCGATGACGCCAGCAGCTTGTGAGGCCGACAGCGAGCCTTTGAAAGCGTTGGGGGCGACGACGACTTTCACTTTGGCAATCATGCCTAGGTCGCCGTCAGGCCGGATTTATTCCGGCCGTATTCCAAACCAGCACCTTCCAAACGCCTCCCAACCGTGATGTGGTAGGGAGGGGGTTCCGCTGGGCAGGACATCTGTCCTCACCCGCGCTCTTGGGCAATCATGCCTAGGTCGCCGTCAGGCCGGATTTATTCCGGCCGTCTCCCAAACCTGCACCTTCCAAGCGCCTCCCAACCGTCATGTGGGAGAGGAGGGGGTACCGCGGGGGAGGACATCTGTCCTCACCCGCGTCCTAATAAACGGGGATCGTCCAGTCCTTGTACTTTTGCGACTCGCCGCGCACGGCCCCGAAGTAGATGCTCTGCAGCTCCTGCGTGAACTCGCCGACCTTGCCGTTCCCGACCTGGCGACGATCGACCTCGACCACCGGCGCGATCTGCGCCCCGGTGCCGCATAGCAGCAGCTCGTCGCAGGTGTACAGCTCAGTGCGGTCGATGCTGCGCTCGACAACGGGCAGGCTCAGCTCTTCTTTGATGAGGCGCATGACCAGAGTTCGCGTGACGCCTTCGAGGATGTCGTCGGTGACTGGAGGGGTGAAGAACGTGCCGTCTTTGAACATGAACAGGTTCTCCGCGGATCCCTCCGACACGTGGCCATCGACCGTGAGCACGATCGCCTCGTCAAACCCGGCTTCAACAGCCTCCGATTTCGCAAGCGCGGACTGCGCATAGGAACCTGTCACCTTGGCTCGCGCCGGCAGTGACTGGTCCGGGACCCTCCGCCACGTGCTGACCATGCAGCGGATGCCCGAGTCGATCTCGACGTAGTTGCCGAATGGTATGGCGTAGATGAAGAAGCTGTGCGCGAGGTTGTGCAATCGAACCCCAATCTCTTCGCTCGACGTGTAGAGCAGAGGCCGCACATAGACGTCGGACTTGAACTGGTTGCGGCGGAGCACCTCGAGCGTGAAGTTGACCAGCTCCTCGGTGGAGTGCGGCAGGCTCATGCGCATGACATTGGCCGAGCGACGCATCCGCTCGTAGTGCTGCGCCGGCTCGAGCAGGTAGAGCTGCTCCCGCTTCGGGTTCCAGTACGCGCGAAGCCCTTCGAAGACCCCGGTGCCGTAGTGAAGCGCGTGCGTCATCAAGCCGAGCCTGACGTCGTGGTATCGAACGTACTCCCCCTCGTGGAAGACCCACGTGTTGGGATGAGGCGCGGGTTTCTTGGCGGCGGCCTTCGATTTCGTCTCGACGCTCATCGAAATAAGTGTAGGCGCGAACTGGCGTCTGCCTGCACGGCGCACCCGGCTTCTGTTATGAATCCGGACTGTGAGCCTGTACGGGATCATCGCGGACCTGCGCCGAGAACATACGACCCCCGCCGCCACCCAGACGCTGGACACGGTTGTGGCCGAGCTCGGCCGGACTCGTGACAACCTCCAGGACGCGGTGGCTGCCCTGGGCGCCAAGCCGCTTCCGCCGGGCGGCAAGCCGCTGCTGGACGAGCTGATCGAACGGGCGCGCCAGGGGGGCGTGTACGACCTCGACTTCGGCCCAGACCCGTACGACAAGCCAACGGTGGAGCCCCTTGACGAGGGTACGTTTGGAATCGGAGCGCTGCTCGCGCTCACGTCCGTGGCCGGTATCGCCCTGGCGGTGACTGCGGTCGTGATCGCCGTGAACGCCATCCTCAACTCTGGCAGTGGCTGAGTTCTCCTTCGACGTCGTCTCGGAGTTCGACGCGGCCGAGCTGACCAACGCCCTCGACCAGGCCCGCCGCGAAGTCGGCACGCGCTACGACTTCAAAGACACGCAAACCGCTTACGACCATCGCGGCGACGTGATCCAGATCGAGTCCGCGAGTGAAGAAAGGGCCAAGGCGGCGCTGCAGGTTTTGCGCGAAAAGGCGGCAAGGAGGCAGCTTTCGCCCAAGCTCTTCAAGGCGGGCGACCCGAAGACCATCGGCAAGGGTCGAGGCCAGATCGAGGTGAGCCTCAACGCCGGCATCACCGAGGAGATCGCCCGAGACCTGCGCAAACGGATTCAGAACGTCACTCCCAAGGTGCAGGTGCGCATCCAGGGCGAGCAGCTTCGCGTCGTTGGCAAAGACAAAGACACGCTCCAGCTCGTGATCAAGGCGCTGCGCGAAGCAGACGACATCCCGGTTCCCCTGCAGTTCACCAACTACAGGTAAGAACTGCCGGCAGACCATTGAGCTCCGTGGTGGTCATCCCCGCGATGGACATTCTTGGCGGACGGTGTGTTCGCCTGGTTCAGGGCGACTACCAGCACCCGACCGTTTACTCGGAGAATCCCCTCGAGGTGGTGGCCGACTTTGAGCAGGCCGGCGCTGAGCGCCTGCACGTAGTCGACCTTGACGCCGCGCGGGGCACGGCTCCCAACCAGAAGGTGATCGAGTCGATCCTGGAGCGGCGCGCCCTCAAGGTCCAGGTGGCCGGTGGAATTCGGACCGCCGAGGCGGTAAACGCGTGGCTGGGCGCCGGGGCTTACGCGGTAGTGATGGGCACGGCCGCGGTGCGCGACCCCCTGCTCCTCCAGCGATGCGCGCGCCTACACCCTGGGCAGGTGTTCACAGCCCTCGACGTGCGCGACGAAAAGGCGGCCGTCAGTGGTTGGACCGAGACCGAACCGGTGATGATCGGATCCCTCCTCGCGCGGTGGGACAAATTACCTCTTGCCGGCGTGATCCTGACCTGCATCGACAGGGACGGCACCCTCTCGGGACCGGATCTCGTCACGCTGGCCAGGGTCCGCTCCATGACCGGACTGCCAGTGCAATACTCGGGTGGAATTTCTTCCCTGGACGACGTCGAGCACGTGGCCGACGCTGGGGCTCAGGCGGTCATCCTCGGCAAGGCTCTTTACGAGGGACGTATCACGCTCGATCAGGCGCTGGGCAAATGAGGCGGCTTTGCATCGCACTGGTGGTTGCGCTCGTCGTGTTGGCCTGCGGCGGACGGGCAACGCCGGACGACCAGGCGCTCCACCAGGATGTCGTCAACGACACCAACGGCGCGGAGGTGACATTCGACGCGACCGTGCTGACCGACCCAACGGAGTCCGGTGGGCATGAACGATTCCAGGTCAAAACCACAACCGGCGACGTTCTCGAGATTGACCACAACACCAGTCTCGCGACCAATGTGCCCGCCCATGTGGGGGACCAGCTCGTGATTCATGGCCAGCTCTACATCGACCCCGGGCCGCATATCGGCGTGCACTGCACGCACGCTCAGACGTCAAGCGGATGTCCGGTCCCGGGCTGGATCATGCTCGGGCAGAACTACTACGAGTGACGTATGAGAAGGGACCCAGGTGGTCCCTTCTCATTGCTCATCCTCCGAAAAGGATTGGATTACCTAATTAGGTCCTCCCGATCACGCTTGGAGACATTCAGGGATGCGGGTTAGACGGCCTGGCAAAGCCAGGCCTACCCGCCACTCAGAGCAAGCCTTAGCTCGGGCCCTTCGTAGGTTTTCGCGCCACCATCCAGCTTGATGCCTGCGCCACGGGGCGCACCACGATCTCGTCGATGTCCACGTGTGGAGGGCGCGTGACGGCGAACACGACGCAGTCCGCGACGTCTTCGGCCGACAGGGGTTTCAAGCCCTCGTACACCGCCTTGGCCGCCTTGCGGTCGCCATGGAACCGCACGACGCTGAACTCGGTCTCGACCAGGCCCGGGGCGACCTCGGTCACGCGGATCTGTTCTCCGTTCAACTCCAGTCGCAGCGTGCGTGTGATCGCCCGCACCGCGTGCTTCGCCGCCGTGTAACCCGCGCCACCTTTATAGGTCTCAAAGCCGGCGATTGATCCGATGTTCACGACGTGCCCATGTTTGGCCTTGCGCAGCAGCGGGAGACAGGCTCGGGTCATCCACATCAGGCCGAGGACGTTGACCTTCCACATCCCGATCCAGTCCTCGTCCACCGCCTTGTCGATGGTCGTGAGGCCAAGCGCACCCCCCGCGTTGTTCACAAGCACGTCTATACGCCCGAATCTCTTTTTAACCTCGCGCACGAATGCGGTGATGCTCTGCTGGTCGGTGACGTCGAGCGCGATCGCGACCCCTTCCTCGCCGGCCACGCGCTTCAGGCGATCCAACCGCCGGGCGCCGACGACGATCTGGAAGCCGCGCCGCCCCAGGGCCACCGCGGTGGCGGCACCTATGCCGGACGAGGCCCCCGTGATGACTGCGACCGGTTTGGTCGTGTTCGCGCTCCTACCTCCGTATACCCGACGAACCCTGAGACTTCGCTGTGAGTTCGCGAGGACCATTGATTTCGATGGCGACACCGATGCCATCAAAGCGTACCCTAGGGAAAATGCTGCTGGAGGCCGTGGTGGGGTTCGTCGTCTGCCTCCTCGTGCTGGCCGGCGTCATGGTCATGATGGGCCCGAGCCTCGCCGGAACGATCCGGCGCCTGCGCTCAATGCACCGCCCCGCCAGCGTCCCGTCCGTGTTTCAGAGCCGGCAGCGCGAGGGAGCGCCGCCAGGTTTGAACACGAAGACCCAGCGTGCGCTCGTAGCGGCGGCCCGCCTGTCCAGCTGGTTGCGCGCACACGGTCAAGACGATCTGTCGCGCGAGCTTCGGGGTGCCGCGGCCCGGATGACGAGCAACGAGCCGGCCGGGCTTTACGCGCTTCAGACCGTGCTCCGGAAATTGCGCGCCCTCAACATCGAGGACAGCTCGCAAGAGCGCTTGAAGGCGCTTTCGAACGAGTTGCGGACCGCCGTCCAGGACCGTTTCGAGCAGCTCGAGCTTCTACCCTTCCGGCGCTCCTAGGAAGCCTGGGCGGAAACCTCGGCGAGAGATTCGGCGATCCAGGAGGCGCAGATGCTAGGCGCGGCTGAGCATCGCAGCGCGCGCATCCGTTGATGCGTAAGCGAGAAGCGGAGGCCGCAACAACGTAGATGGGCCACATGGGCGCCGAAGATCCGTCGAGGGCTTCCGGCCGGGCTTCCCAGGGTAGATCAATCCACCGGCAACGCATCCAGTCCGGCTCTCCTTTCGAAAAGACGATTGGGTTTAGTCGCGCTGTGCGTGTGGGCACTCGAGTCGTAGTTTCCGGAACGGCGCCGATCTGGCCTGACGGAACGGTCGACCCGGATCCGTACATCCAGGCGAAGCGGTGCCTTGAGATCATCGAAACAGCGCTGCGCGAAGCGGGCGCATCCGCTGGCCAGGTCATACGGACACGAATGTATTTGACCGACAGCAGGTTCGCAGATGCCGTCGGAAAAGCACATGGTGAGGCGTTTGGCGAAGCCGGCCCGGCGTCAACGATGGTCGTGGTCAAGGGCCTGTTGGACGAACGCTGGAAGGTCGAGATCGAGGCGGAAGCCCAGCTCGACTAAGTCGTCGCTACTGCTTGACCTTTGGTCCCTTGCCCGACTCGACGTACTTCTTCAAGGCCTGCATGTTCTTTCGAATGCCCTCCGCGTACTGGCGCTCGAGCAGTCCGCCGGCGAAGCGCAGGAGTCCGCCAAGCTCGTAGTCCATCTCGTACACGACGTGGGTCGTGCCATCGTTCTTCTCGGCATAGCTGTACGACCACGTGCCCTTCAGCGGGCCGCCCGTAAATCTGCCAGCGCACCGCTTCGGTTTCGCAAACACGGTCTGCTCGACCTCGAGCGTCGCCTTGAGCCCGCCCGGAAGGTCGAGCAGGTAGCGGTACTGCGTGCCCTTGCCCGGAGGTCCGTCGCCGAGCTGTTCGACCTTGGCCACGTTCGACGACCACCGCGGCGCGTGCTCGGCGTCTTCCTGGACGACCGCCCACACGCGTGAAGCCGACGCCTTGATGTCGACCGCCTCGCGAACCTTGCCCACCCTGCGATGATCCCAAAAGTGAACTGTAACGGTCGGATCGGGGCCAGGCGCAAGGCCCGAAAGCCGCCGTCTGGGCCGGCGGATGGCCCTCACAGTGCCGCCACGGTTCACTAAGTGCCCGAAGTCGTAACCCATCGCATGCTCGGTGCGCTGCAGCACAGGAACTACAAGCTCTTCCTGACCGGTCAGATCATCTCCACGGTTGGGACTTGGATGCAGAGCGTGGCCATGCCGTGGCTGGCGCTCGAGCTAACCCACAGCGGACTGCTCGTAGGCCTCGTGCTTGCTGCCCAGTTCACGCCGGTCCTGGTCGGCGGGCCGTTTGGCGGGGTCGTCGCGGATCGCTATCGCAAACGAAACGTGCTGCTGGCCACGCAGTCGCTTTTCATGGCGCCTTCATTCGTGCTTTTCGCACTGAGCGCGACCGGGAACGCTCACTACTGGATGATCATCGTCGCGGCGTTCGCGACGGGCACCATCAACATGTTCGACGTCCCCGCGCGCCAGGCCTTCGTCATCGAGATGGTAGGCAGGCAGGATCTCATGAACGCGATCGCCCTCAACTCATCGGTGTTCAACGGGTCGGCTGTGATCGGCCCCGCAGTGGCGGGCCTGGTCATCGCCGCGGTCGGGGTGCCGATCTGCTTTCTCGCCAACTCGATCAGCTACCTGGCCGCCATCGCCGCGCTGCTTCTGATGCGAGACCTGCCCGCCGTCGCGCCCCAACGCCATGAGCTGCCGTTCGTCAAGCGGCTTGCGGAGGGTGCGTCATATGCGCGACACGAGCCGGTGGTCGGGATGCTGCTGATCGCCGTCGCGGTCTTCTCATTGTTCGCCATGAACCGGCTCACGCTCATCCCGCTGTTTGCCGACCAGGTGCTTCACGTCGGCGCTCATGGCTTCGGCTTCCTCCTGGCCTCGATGGGATCGGGCGCGCTCGTCGGGGCTCTGACGCTCGCATTCTTTCCAAATCTCGGGGCTGATCCTAGGCGCCAGCTGTGGATGGCCCTGATCTGGGTCGCCGCGCTGCTCGAATTCTCTATCTCGCGGGTCTTCGTGCTTTCGATGGCCGCGCTGTTCGTCGCGGGCTACTGCCAGATCTCGTTCGTCGCGACCGCCAACAACCGGATCCAGACCATCACCCCCGATCGCCTCCGCGGCCGCGTGATGGCGCTCTACGCGCAGGCTCTGATCGGGGTCGGTCCCGTGGGCGCCTTGCAGGCGGGGGCCCTCGCCCAGCGCTACGGCGCGCCTTGGGCGATGGCGATCGGCGCGGTCATCGCCGGGGCGGTCATGGTCGGTATCCGGTTCCTGCGTCCGGAAGTCTTCTCGTTTCCCGATCAGCCGGCATCGGGCGCGGCGGCCAGCGCCAAACCGGGTACGACGCACCGCAGCGCGCCGTAGCGATCGAAGAGGCCTTCGACGGGCTATCGATTCCCAGCCGCTCTCCGCGCTCTCAACCGCGCGGCGGATAACGCGGAAGGTCGGCCAGTGAGCTGAGACCCTTGGCTTCCAAGAACGTCGCGATGCCGTCATGCACCTCGGCGATGGCGCACGGGTTGACGAACGTGGCGGTGCCGACCTGGACCGCGGCGCAGCCGGCGACCAGGAACTCGAGCGCATCTTCCGACCTCGTGATCCCCCCGATGCCGATCACCGGGATCCTCACTGCACGCGCGGCCTGGTGGGCCAGGTGCACTGCGAGCGGGCGGATGGCCGGGCCGGAAAGACCTCCCGTCCGGAAGCTCAGGCGAGGTTTGTACGCATTGAGGTCGATCGACATGCCGACGAACGTGTTGATCGCGCACAGCGCGTCGGCGCCGGCCGCTTCGACCGCCCGCGCGATGACACCGATGTCGCTGACCATCGGCGTGAGCTTCACCCACACCGGAAGCCTGGTTCGCTTGCGCACGGATTCGGTTACGGCTGCAGCCGCTCGTGGGTCGTTGCCGAAGTAAAGGCCGCCCTGCTCGACGTTGGGGCACGAGATGTTGATCTCAAAGCCGGCGACTCCAGGCACACCGTCGAGCCGCGCAGCGAGCTCGCCATATTCGGCCGCCGACTCGCCGTTGATGTTGACGAAAACCGGGAAATCCCACTCCGCCCACTTCGGCGCGTAGTCGCGAATGAGCGCCTCGACTCCCGGCCCCTGCAGCCCGATGGCGTTGAGCATTCCGCTGGGGGTTTCGGCGATGCGCGGCGGAGGCGTACCCTCCCGCGGCCGCAGGAAGATGCCCTTCGAGACCATGCCGCCAAGCGCCCGCCGCTCGAGCAGCGAAACCTCGGTCCCATACCCGAAGGTGCCAGACGCAGCGAGCACCGGCCCGCGCAGCGTCAGCGCGCCGATTGCGACCGATAGGTCGCAAGTCATGCCGTCACCGCATAAGAGAGGTGGGGCGGCAAGGACACCCAGTCGATGTCGGCAGCCCGGTAGACGGGGCCCTCCTTGCAAGCGCGGTCATATCCACCGCGTTCGAGCGGGACTGCGCAGCCCAGGCACACGCCTGTACCGCAGCCCATGTAGGTCTCGATCGCGACCAGTGCGTCCGGCCACCGAACCGCCACTGCCGCGAGCATCCGGTTCGGCCCGCATGCCAGCACGAGATCCGCGTCGGGAGCCGCCGCCACTGCGGTGCCGGCGAATCCTCTCGAGCCATCGTCGGTCGCCCAGATGACCTGGTTCCCCTCGGATTCCGAGCACAGCTCGTCGCTGCTGCGGGCGCCGTGAACCCAAATCACGCGCATCCCCAGCGACGCCGCCTCCCTGGCCGCGAGCGGCATGGGCGCCACGCCCAGGCCTCCGCTGACGAGGACCGCGCTCTGCGGGCCGGCGAGCAGGCCAAAGCCGTGCCCAAGCGGGCCGAGGCAGCTGAGGCGGTCGCCGAGAGTCATCGAAAGCAGCTGGGCCGTCCCGACGCCGACCGCCTTCAAGACGATCTCGATGTGCTCGCCCTCAGCGCGATAGACGGAGAACGGACGCCGCAGCAAGGGACCAGAGGCCCAGCCCAGGTTGACGAACTGGCCCGCCCGCACCGACGCAGCGATCTCCGGCGCGTGCATCGCGATGACGAACGTGTCGCGCGCCACCTGGCGCCTGCCGGTGATGGCTGCGTCCACCAGGAACACTAGGAGTCGGTTTTCTCCACCACCGCGGCCCCACCGGCGCTTCCCCTCCGCCCGGCTTCACCGGTCACCTCGCCGGCGAGCGGGGCTTTGACGCCCTGCCTCCACTCGTCGATCGTGCGCACCTCCATCTCGCGTGGAGCCGCAACGGCGGACTCGAGCAACGCCGTGGCCGTGTCGAGCGAGGTCAGGCACGGGATGCGGCGCTCCACGGCCGCGCGCCGGATCTCGAAGCCGTCCTTGAACACCGGGCCGCCCACCTCGCCCGGCTCGGCGTAGATGTTCGACATCGTGTTGATGACGAGGTCGACCTGGCCTTGAGTGATGATGTCGACCACGGTCGGCCCTGGCTCGCCGATCTTCGCCACCACCCGGGGGGAGAAGCCCGCCTGCTGGAGCGCTCTCGCTGTACCGTCTGTCGCCACCAACGACCAGCCCATCTGGACCAGGCGGGAAACGATCGGAAAGAGCTCAGGCTTGTCAACGTCCGCGATGGTGAGGAGCGCTGAGCCTCCGCGCTCGATCTGCATGCCAGAGGCGGCAAAGGCTTTGCGCAGAGCCTCGTTCAACGTGCCGGCGATGCCGATCGCCTCGCCCGTGGACTTCATCTCGGGACCAAGGTACGAGTCGACCGCCGGCAGCTTGTTCATCGAGAAGACGGGTGCTTTGACGGCGACGAGATCTCGCGGAGGGACGAGTCCCGTCGACCAACCCATGTCCGCGAGCTTGGCGCCGAGCATCACGCGCGTGGCGAGTTTGACCATGGGCACCCCGGTGACCTTGGACAGGAAAGGAACCGTGCGCGACGAGCGCGGGTTGACCTCGAGGACGTAGACGCGCCCGCGGTGAACGACGTACTGCACGTTCACCATTCCGCGCAGGCGGAGGTGGCGTGCGATCCTCACCGTGTAGTCGATCACGTGGTCGAGCTCGGAAGCCTCCAGGCTCTGCGCGGGGTACACCGCATACGAATCACCCGAGTGAACGCCCGCTCGCTCGACGTGCTGCATGACGCCCGGTATTACGACCGTCTCGCCATCCGTGATCGCATCGACCTCGACCTCGATGCCCTGCAGGTATTTGTCAACCAGCACCGTGCCCTTCGGCATGGCGCCGATCGCCCAGAACATGTAGCGCCGCAGCTCCTCGCGATTGCGGACGATCTCCATCGCCCGGCCGCCGAGCACGTAGGAGGGCCTGACGAGCACCGGGTAGCCGGCGCGCTCGGCGATCGCGTCCGCCTCTTCAACCGTCGTGGTGGTGCCGCCAACGGGTTGCGGGATGCCGATGGCGTCGAGAGCCTTGGCGAAGGCCCGCCGGTCTTCGGCGAGGTCGATCGCCTCGACGCTCGAGCCCATGATCGCGACCCCGCGCTCGTTGAGGGGCTCGGCCAGGTTGATCGCGGTCTGGCCGCCGAACTGCACGAGCGCGCCATCCACCTGCTCCGCTTCGGCTACGTGCAGCGCGCCGTCGAGGTCGAGGGGGTCGAAGTACAGGCGGTCCGAGGTGTCGAAGTCCGTCGACACCGTCTCCGGGTTCGAGTTGACCAGCACCGCGCGGACGCCCGATTCCCGCAGCGACCACGCCGCGTGGACCGAACAGTAGTCGAACTCGATGCCCTGACCGATGCGGATGGGGCCCGACCCGATGACCAGTGCGCTGCGGGCGTCGACGACAGTGCTCTCGGTCTCATCCTCCCAGCACGAGTAGTAGTAGGGCGTGGCGGCCTCAAACTCTGCCGCGCAGGTGTCGACCAGCTTGTAAGTCGGCGTGGCTCTCTTCACGTTCTCGCCGCGCAATGCGCCAATCATCGCGTCGGAAAAGCCGGCGCGCCGCAGCTCGAGCACGCCACCCTCCACCTCGAGCCGAACGATGTTGGCCATCCGATCTATGAACCACCGATCGATTCCGCTGCGCTCCGCCAGGGAGTGCGGATCGGCCCCATTCCTCAATGCGTTCAGCAGCGCGAAGAGCCTGCGGTCATTGGGCTGGTCGATCATCTCCGGGCTGAGCTCCCAGGCCGCGGGCGGCTTCTGCTCGAGCGAGCGCATCGCCTTGGTGAGCGCCGCCTCGAATGTCCGCTCGATGGCCATGACCTCACCCGTGGACGCCATCTGCGTGCCGAGGCGCCGATCGCCGGCGGGGAATTTGTCAAAAGGCCAGCGAGGGATCTTGACCACGCAGTAGTCCAGCGCGGGCTCGAAGGCTGCGAACGTCCGGCCGGTGACCTCGTTGCGGATCTCGTCGAGACGCCTCCCCACTGCGACCTTCGCCGCCACTCGCGCGATCGGATATCCCGTCGCCTTGGACGCGAGCGCGGACGACCGGCTGACCCGCGGATTGACCTCGATCACGTAGTAGGTCGAGCTCTTCGGATCCAACGCGAACTGCACGTTGCACCCCCCCTCGATGCCAAGGGCGCGGATGATTCGGATCGCCGACGAACGCAGCATCTGGTGATCGCGGTCGGAGAGAGTCTGGGCGGGGGCCACGACGATGGAGTCACCGGTGTGCACGCCCATCGGGTCGAGGTTCTCCATGTTGCAGATCGTGATGCACGTGTCGGCGGCGTCTCGCATCACCTCGTACTCGATCTCCTTCCATCCCCACAGCGAGCGCTCGATGAGGACCTGGCGGATCGGTGAAGCGTTCAGGCCGCCGGTCGCGACTCGCTCCAGGTCCGCCTCGTTGGTGACAAAACCTCCGCCTGTTCCACCGAGCGTGTACGCGGGCCGGATGACCAGCGGCAGGCCGACGTCCGAGGCGAATGCGCGGACCTCCTCCAGCGACTCACACACTCGAGAGACCGGCACCGGCTCATCGATCTCCTGGAGCATCTCTTTGAAGGCCTGGCGGTCCTCCGCTTTGCGAATCGTTTCAATGCCGGCTCCGAGCAGGCGGACCTGGTAGCGGTCGAGGACGCCCGCGGCGGCCAGCTCGGTCGCGAGGTTCAGGCCCGTCTGGCCCCCAAGGGTCGGCAGGAGAGCGTCCGGACGCTCGCGTGCGATCACCCTCTCGACCGCATCGACCGTCAACGGCTCGAGGTAAACGCGGTCCGCGATCTCCTCGTCGGTCATGATCGTCGCGGGGTTGGAGTTCACGAGCACTGTCGTGATGCCTTCTTCGCGCAGTGCCTTGCATGCCTGCGTTCCTGCGTAGTCGAACTCGGCGGCCTGGCCGATCACGATCGGCCCCGACCCCAGGATCAGGACTTTCCGTGGCTTCGCGGCCTGGGTCGCCCCTCCCATCGCCCTGAGTACCGGCCGCCGTTCCCGGACCATCTCGACGAATCGGTCGTAAAGGTGTTGGTTGTCTTGCGGTCCCGGACATCCCTCGGGGTGGTACTGGACGCTGAAGACCGGCAGGCTGCGATGGCCCAACCCTTCCACTGATCCGTCGTTCAGGTTGCGATGCGAGACGAAGAAGTCGCCGGGCGGGATTGAAGCGGCATCCACCTGGAACTCGTGGTTCTGGCTCGTGATGTGCACCCGTCCCGTCTCGAGGTCCTTGACCGGATGGTTGGCGCCATGGTGCCCGAATGGGAGGCGAGACGTGCTCGCGCCGGCAGCTCGACCCAGGATCTGATGGCCGAGGCAGATGCCGAAGATGGGGATGCGGCCGAGTGCCCTGCGCGCCAGCTCCACGGGCCCGTCAAGCACTGCGGGGTCGCCTGGCCCGTTCGTGAGGACCAGGCCGTCGGCGCCCGTGGCTTCGACCTCCGCCCAGGTCGCGGTGTGTGGAAGCACGACGACGCGACAGCCGCGTTCGCGAAGCGAGCGAAGGATGTTGGTCTTGACTCCGTAGTCCACGACCGCGATCGAGAGGCCCGTGCCGTCGGCGTGTTGACCCGGCCGCAGCTCCGGCGGGAGCCCCTCCACCCATTCCTCCCTCGAGGTGCGCGATGTCTCAGCCACGAGGTCCTGCTCAGCTAGCGGCGCGACTCGGCGCGCGGCTTCGGCCAGCTCGGCTAGGCGCGCCTGGCCTGGCGCTTTTGACTCGTGCGACAGCACGGCACGCAGCGCTCCATGCGTGCGCAGGTGGCGCGTCAGCGCTCGCGTGTCGATCTCGGTGATCGCAGGCACCTTCCATCGCCTCAGGTATTCGTCCAGCGAAGCCTGGCTCGAGTGGTGGCTCGGGACCGGGCAGGCCCAGCGCACGATGAGCGCTCGCGCCCACGGCCGAGACGACTCCGCGTCTGCGTCGCGAACTCCGTAGTTGCCCTGCAGGGGGTAGGTCATGCAGACCATCTGCCCCGCATACGAAGGGTCGGTGAGGACCTCCTGGTAACCGGTCATCGCGGTGTTGAAGACGACCTCTCCTTGACCGAAGACCTCAGCACCCAATGCGACCCCGACGAACGCACGGCCATCCTCGAGCACGAGCGCGGCGTACCGCTTCCGTTTGAGGGCGCCCTCTACCCCTTTTCCTTGAGTCCGCGCGGCTCTAGCCGGCAACGATCACCGCCTGGTCGATTCCGTCGTCTTCGGAGACCAGGACCTCGATCCGCTCCGCATCAGAGGTGGGGACGTTCTTGCCGACGTAGTCCGGCCGGATCGGCAGCTCGCGGTGCCCACGGTCGATGAGCACGGCCAGCTGGATCGCTTGCGGACGTCCGAAATCCATCAGCGCATCCATCGCCGCTCGCGCGGTCCTGCCGTGGTGGATCACGTCGTCGACGAGAACGACGATCTTGCCGCCTATGTCAGGAACGTGAGAGGTCGCGCGGTGAGCAGGCTCGCGCAAATGGCGGTCATCGCGATGCTGGCTGATGTCGAGCGAACCGACTGCGACAGGCGCGCCCTCCAGCTCCATCAGCTTGGCCGCGAGGCGGACCGCAAGGTGGTCGCCCTTGGCGAGGATGCCGACGAGGACCACGTCCTCCGTGCCGCGATTCCTTTCAACGATCTCATGGGCGATGCGAGAGAGCGAGCGGCGAATCTGGTCGGCGTCCATCACCGTCGCTTTGAGCCGGCCCTGGGTGACGCTCATGTCATAAAACAGCCGCGGCGGTCATGCCAACAGCCGGTCGAGGAGAGCCATCCGGACGTGCAGCCCGTTGCGCGCTTGCCGGAAATAAGCGGCTCGGCCGTCTGCGTCGACCTCCGGTGCGATCTCGTCGACGCGTGGCAGCGGGTGCATCACGATGGCGTACTTGCGCATCAGATCGAGCGAGCCCTTGTCGATCCGATAAACGCCTTTTACCGCGTCGTACTCGGCAGGGTCCGAGAACCGTTCCTTTTGGATGCGTGTCATGTAGACGACGTCGACCTCAGGCAGCACCGCGGCCAGGTCCTCGGTCTCAACCCACTGCACATGCTGCTCGTCGAGATGGGCTTTCAAGTCGTCCCGCATCGCGACGAGCGGAGGCGCGACGAACCAGATCTTGATTTCCTTGAACTTGCTCAGCAGGTACGCGAGAGAACGCACCGTTCGGCCGTTCGCCAGGTCGCCGACCATCGCCACCTTGATGCCGTCGATCCGGTTGAGCTCGTCCTTGATCGTGTAGAGGTCGAGCAGCGCCTGGGTCGGGTGCTGTCCCGGGCCGTCCCCGGCGTTGATGATCGGCACCGAGCTGACCGCCGCCGCCCTTTTCGCCGCACCCTCCGCGCTGTGTCGCACCACGATCACGTCGGCGTAGCCACTCACGATGCGGATCGTGTCTTCGAGGGTCTCACCCTTGGCCGCGGACGAGAACTCGCGGGCGTTGTCAGTGCCCATCGTCTGCCCGCCGAGCCGCATCATCGCGGCCTCGAATGAGAGGCGCGTTCGGGTCGAGGGCTCGTAGAAGAGTGCGGCCATGATCTGGCCGTTGAGGCGTCCCGCGAAGCGATGGGGCTCGCGCTTGATTTCGTCAGAGCGGGCGAAGAGGTCTTCGAGCAGCGACCGGGAGAACTGCTGGCTCTCGATCACGTGACTCAGGCGGCTGCCGATGGCCATCAAAAAACCTCCTTCCTGGTCTCTCTGGACCAGACTTAAAGGGAGCCGACGCTCGCGAAAGTTTACCTTAGTCAGTACATGAACAAAAGACCCGGCCACATCAAGGTCACCACGGAGCCTGGCTACTGCTCTTTCTGCGATCGGACGCGCAACCTGCGTCGCGAAGAGCATCAGCTGGGGACCTTCGTCCGCACGGTCGTGACGTGCGAAAGCTGTCATCGGACGCTGTCCAGCACCATGGGCGTGGCGAGCGCCGAGGGACCTGTGAGCGAAAGGGCGCCAGACGTCGGAACTCCGGCCGCGGCAAAGGCGGCGCCTGCATCCAGGGCTCAGCCGGCCAAGCGCACCGTCGCCACGGCAGCCGAGGCGGCCTCGCCCAAGCCGAAAGCCACGAAGGCTCGAACCGCCAGGACCAAGTGAGCCCGGCGGCGGTCAAAATCGAGCGCCTGGAGAAGACGCTCGGCAAGAACAAGGTCCTTCGCGGCATCTCGTTGGAAGCCAATTCGGGCGAGATCTTCGGCCTGCTGGGCCCGAATGGCGCGGGCAAGACGACCACGCTCAGGATCATCAGCACTCTGCTTGCGCCCGACGCGGGTTCGGTGGAGGTCCTCGGCTTCGACACCCGGGCGGCGCCCGAAGAGGTGCGCCGAAGGGTCGGAGTCGTCACCGCCGACATCGGTGTCTACCCTCGGCTTTCGGCGCGCGAGAACATCAGGTACTTCGCCGAGCTCAGCGGCGTGCTCGACGGGGAGCTGGACCGCAGGGTCGACGCCGTGCTGACTCGATTGGACATGGCTTCATTTGCGAATCAGCGCGCGGAGAGCCTTTCCTCCGGGCAGAAACAGAAGGTCGCGATCGCCCGTGCCATCGTGCACGACCCAGAGGTGCTGATGTTCGACGAGCCGACGTCCAACCTTGACGTGCTGGCCTCCAGAGAAATCCGCGGCTTCATGGTCGAGTCGCGCGGGCGCGGCAAGTGCGTCATCTTCTCGACTCACGTTCTGCATGACGCGGAGCGACTGTGCGACCGGATCACCATTCTTCATGAAGGCAGCGTCGTCGCGACCGGTCTCACCGCCGACGTCAGGGGGACGCATCGAGACCTGGAAGACGCCTTCCTCGAGCTCGTTGACAAATAGTGAAAGCGCTCGGCATCGTCTTCAGGAAAGAGCTGCGCGAGATCGTGCGCGACCGGCGCACATTGATGGCGATCGGGCTTGCCGCCCTGGCCACGCCTCTCGTGTTGATAGTCATCTCGCAAGTGTCGACCAAGACCGCGACGCAGACGTACACGATCGGGTACAGCGGCCAGATCCCGACCGGGCTTGACATCCTGCTGAGCGCGACGGGCCTCAAGCTCGAGGTGGTCGCCGACCCGGCGGCCGCGGCCAAGCAGCAGGTGGACCTCGGGGTGGCCTTCCTGCCCGCGGAGATCGACGAGTACTACGACCCGACGCGGCAGAGCGCTCAGATCGCCGACACGCGCCTGCAGACGGTGCTCGGCCAGTACAACGCCGCCAAGGCCGCCTCGGCATTGCAGCAGAAAGGAATCGACCCCGGGCTGTTGAACCCCTTGCCGCAGAAGATCTATCCGCTCAGTTCGCCGGCGAAGGCCGCTGGCAACGCCTTCCTGAGCTTCTTTCTGCCGTACATCCTGATCACGATGGTGCTCACGGGCGGGCTCTCGGCGGCGCTCGACAGCTCAGCCGGCGAACGGGAGAGGAAGACTCTGGAGAGCCTGCTGCTGACGCCGGCACCCCGGAGCCGGATCCTGCTGGGCAAGATCCTGGCCATCAGCCTCATCAGCCTGGTCGCGGCGGTTGCCGCCATCGGCTCCATGCTGCTGGCCCTGACCCAGATTCCGTTGCTCGGCTCGCACGTGAGCCTGAGTCCGTTGGCGGCAGTCGTCATGGTGTGGCTGGCGATCCTCCTGGCGGGCTCGTTCAGCTCGCTCACCCTTGCCCTGGGGACGCTGGCGAAGAACTTCCGGCAGGGCCAGGCCTACGCCACCCCGCTGTACTTCATCACGATCTTCCCGGCCTCGATCATCCTGTTCATCCCGGACTTCAACCCCAACCTGGCGTACTACCTGATCCCGATCCTCAACGCGGTGCTGGTTCTGCGAGACGCAATCGTTCACGACTCGGTCGCGTGGCCGGCGCTTGCCGTCACAACGGCAAGCCTCATCGCCACCGGGCTGATCTGCTGGTTCACGGCTCTTCGACTCTTCACCCGCGAGGCACTGCTGGTCAGGTCCTGATCAGATTCACTCCCGGCGGTGGCAAACTGAAGCCATACGCCAATGGCGCGGCACATCACGCGAGAGCGCGACCTCCGAAGCCTGGACCGAAGGAGCATGTACGCGATCTTTGCGCCGCTCGACCCGAACGAGCGCCTGCCGAGAGAGCTGATCCTGGAGGGAAGGCGGCACACAACCCTCGGCCGCCTTGAGTTGGCCGGAGCGCTCTGGCTGCCGGCGGTGTTCTTGATCCTGGCTTTGGTCGGCTGGGCATCCAAATAGCTGCGCCCCGAACCGGACCATAATTTCCAGCCATGGATGCAGTGATCGTTGCTTTGGGCCGTTCTCCTATCGGTCGCGCGCGCAAGGGATCCCTCGTCGACGTCCGACCCGACGACCTCGCCGCCCACGTGGTGACCAAGGTGCTCGAGAAGGTTCCTGAGCTCGATCGCGCCGAAATCGAGGACCTCATCTGCGGGTGTGGCCTGCCCGGCGGGGAGCAGGGCCACAACATCGGCCGCGTGATCTCGATTCTGGCCCGACTCGATGTCCCAGGCGTCACGGTGAATCGCTACTGCTCGTCATCTCTCATGACCACGCGAATTGCCACACATGCGATCGAGGCAGGTGAGGGGGACGTGTTCCTCTCGGTCGGGGTCGAATGCGTGTCGCGCTACGCAAGCGGTTACCCCGACGCGCCGGACACGTACAACCCGAGGCTCGCACCAGGCAACACCGACGAGTATCCGGAGGTGTATATCGCGATGGGACAGACGGCCGAGAACGTGGCCCGGCGCGAGAAGATCAGCCGCGAAGAGCAGGACCGCTACGCGGTGAAGAGCCAGAACGCGGCTGTCAAAGCACGCGACAACGGCTTCTTCGACCGCGAGATCATCCCCGTACCGCTGCCCAACGGCGAGATGTTCACGAAAGACGACGGCCCGCGGCCGGGCACGACGGTCGAGGTTCTCGCGGCGCTCAAGCCGGTCTTCCGCGAGGACGGCACGGTCACGGCCGGGAACGCCTGCCCGCTCAATGACGGCGCCGCAGCCGTAGTCGTGATGTCCGAACGCAAAGCGAAGGAGCTTGGCCTCAAGCCGATTGCGCGGGTGGTTTCGACCGGGCTCTCGGCACTCGAACCCGAATTTATGGGCCTTGGTCCGATCGATGCGTCGAGGCAGGCGCTGAAGCGTGCCAAGATGACGATCGACGATATCGACATCCTCGAGATCAACGAGGCCTTCGCCGCTCAGGTGATCCCGTCAGCTCGTGGGATCGGGGTCGACCCGTTCAGTGACAAGCTCAATCCGCACGGCGGGGCGATCGCGTTGGGCCACCCGTTCGGGATGACCGGGGCCCGCATCCTGTGCACCCTGCTCAACGGGCTTCGCGAGAAGAACATGACGTACGGGCTGGAGACGATGTGCGTAGGCGGCGGCCAAGGAATGGCGATGATCGTGGAACGGCTCAACTAGACATCACGACCAAAGGCGCGGCCCCAAACACCGGGGGACTCTCCACCGAGCGGCTGAGCCACCTGGACGATCTCCTCGCCGGATACGTCGCGCGGGGTGAGGTGCCCGGTCTGGTGGCATTCGTCAGCCGGAGGGGCACGATGCATGTGAAAGTCGCGGGCAGCCTGTCGATCAGCGGCCCCCCGGTGCGGCGCGACTCGATCTTCCGTATCTCCTCGATGACCAAGCCGGTCACCGCCGCGGCCACGATGATCCTGGTCGAGGAGGGCAAGCTGCGCCTGGATGAGCCGGTCGACCGGCTGCTGCCCGAGCTGGCCAACCGCCAGGTCCTGAAACGGGTCGATGGTCCGGTCGAGGACACGGAGCCGGCGCACCGCCCGATCACGGTGCGCGACCTGCTCACCTTCCGGATGGGCTTTGGTTACCTCTTCGCGATGCGGGAATACCCGATCCACCGCGCCGCGGCCGAGGCGGGCCTCGGGCCGGGGGCGCCGCGACCGTCGGCCGACCCTGGCTCCGACGCATTCATGCAGCGCCTGGGCACACTGCCGCTGATTTATCAGCCGGGCACCAGCTGGCTCTACAACACGGGGGCCGAGGTGCTGAGCGTGCTGGTCGCGCGCGCGTCAGGTCAGGCGTTCGACGTGTTCCTGCAGGAGCGCATGTTCGAGCCGCTGGGCATGAAGGACACCGGTTTCAGCGTCCCGGTCGCGAAACTCGGCCGGTTCGCGACGAGCTACATGGTCGATCCGCAGACGCACGAGCTCGTCGTCTACGACCCGGCCGAAGGCGGCGACTGGGCCCTCCCGCCGGTGTTTCCCAACGGCGCCGGCGGTCTCGTATCCACCGCCGACGACTACCTGGCGTTCGCGAAGATGCTGATGGACGGCGGACGCCACGGAAAGCAGCGCATCCTGTCGCGGCCGGCGGTCGAGCTCATGACCACGGACCAGCTGACACCCGAGCAGAAAGCGAGGTCTGGGTTCGGTCCGGACTCCTTCGCCGACCACGGGTGGGGCTTCTGCTTGCAGATTGCGACGCGTCGCACCCAGGTGGCATCGGTAGGGAGCTACGGGTGGAGCGGCGGAATGGGCACTTTGTGGCAGTCCGACCCGCGCGAAGAGATGATCACGATCCTCATGACCCAGAGGGGCTGGGAATCGTCGACGCCAGGCGGAGTGTTCGTCGACTTCTACGCGCTGGCCTACGCGGCGATCGACGACTGAGGCGCTACGCGGCGGGTTTCTTAGTGTAGAACTTGCACGGCGGCGATTCCGCCGTGGTGTGGAAGTTCCAGTGCCGGCACCATGCCGTGCCGTCGAACATCCGGCAGGTGCCGCACGTGACGCGAGCGTTCTCCACGCGCGCCTTCTTCATGTGGTGCTCCGGCCGCTCGCCGGCGAAGCCGTCGTTCGGTGGACGTGTCACAGCGGCAGCCTCAGGCCGAATTTACTTCGGCCGTCACGTATGCGCGTTCCAAACGCCACCCAGCGCGGCCGATGCCACACGAATCTAGTGCTTGAAGTGGCGCTGGCCGGTCACCACCATCGCGATCCCGGCAGCGTCCGCCGCTGCGATGACGTCAGCGTCCTTCAGAGAGCCTCCCGGCTGGATGACCGCCGTCACGCCTGCCCGGATTCCTTCCTCGAGGCCGTCTGGAAACGGGAAGAACGCGTCGGACGCCATCACCGACCCGTGCGTTGTCTCACCCGCCCGTCGGACCGCGATCTGGACCGCTTCGACGCGCGACATCTGCCCGGCCCCCACGCCCACGGCGGCGCCGTCCTTGAAGAGAACGATGGCGTTGGACTTGACATGCTTGACGGCGGTCCAGGCAAATCCAAGCTGCTCCCACTCGGCCTCGGTTGGAGCGCGCCGGGTCACGACCGCAGCAGTCGTACGATCGAATCCCGTCCGGTCCCATTCCTGCACCAGGAACCCGCCAGGAACAGATCTCACGTCGAAGTCGAAAAGTCCAGTGCGCGGCGGCTCGGCCGCGAGCACGATCATTCCCTTGCGACGCGCGAGCACATCTTTGGCCTCGTCGAGCACCTCCGGCGCGATGACCACGTGGGTGACGATCTGCACGATCTGCTCAGCGGTCGAGCGGTCGAGCGGTCGGTTGACCGACACGATGCCGCCGAACGCAGAGACCGTGTCGCACTGATACGCAAGCCGGTATGCCGTGGCGATGTCGTGCGCGACCGCGAGGCCGCACGGGTTCATGTGCTTGATGATCGCGGCCGCCGGTCGTTCGAAATCACGCACGAGCTGGTAAGCAGCCGACGCGTCCTGGATGTTGTTGAAGCCGAGCTCCTTGCCCTGGATCTGCACGGCTCCGCCCAGGCCGCCAGGGTTGGGTCCGAACCGATAGAAGGCCGCCTTCTGGTGCTCGTTCTCGCCGTATTTCAGCGGCTGAGTGAGGAGGCCTGCGAACGAGATCTCGTGGGGAAAACCGTCGGGCTCAAGTCCCTGCATGTACGCGGCGATCCAGGAGTCATACGCTGACGTGTGGGCGTAGGCCTCCGCAGCCATGCGCCGGCGCATGGCCTGGTCGACGGTCCCTTCGTTGAGAGCGCTGAGTAGCTCCGAGTAGTGCTCCGGCCTCACGACCACGAGCACGGACTCCTGGTTCTTGGCCGCCGCCCGAATCATCGCGGGGCCGCCGATGTCGATCTGCTCGATCGCCTCCTCGAACGTCACGCCTGGGCGGGTGACGGTCTCGACGAACGGGTACAGGTTGCAGCACACGAGGTCGATCTCCTGCAAGCCGTGCTCGTGCAACGACTCCATATGGTCAGGCCTGTCCCGTCGCGCCAGGATGCCCGCATGCACGCCCGGATGAAGCGTCTTGATGCGCCCGTCCATCATCTCTGGGAAACCGGTCAGGTCACTTACCGGATGCGCAGCGATCGCGGCCTCCTCGATCGTCTTGAGCGTGCTGCCGGTGGCGAACAGCTCGTAGCCAAGTCGCTGCAAGCCGCGAGCGAACCCGGCGAGGCCCGTCTTATCGCTAACCGACAGTAGGGCTCTTGGCAAGACGCGCCTCCATCAGCCGGATCGCCTGCGGAAGGATCCGGAATTCGGCCTCGTGCACCCGCAGCCGCAGGATCTCAACCGTATCGCCTTCGAGGATTGGAACGGCCTCCTGGACCAGGATGGGTCCCGCGTCGACGTCCGCCGTCACTACGTGTACGGTCGCGCCGGTCGCCTTGGCGCCGGTCTCGAAAGCCCGTTCAACGGCGTCCATCCCGCCGCCGAACTCCGGCAGCAATGAGGGATGGACGTTGATGATCCGGCCCTGGAAGGCCTCGAGAAAAGGTTGCGAGTGGACTCGATCGTAGCCCGCCAGCACCACGAGCTCGACCCTATGCTCTTGGAAGAAGTCACGCATCGCGGCATCTCGCTCTTCGCCAGAGGAGAATGCCTTTTGGGACATCTCCCCCAGCGGGATACCCCTCTCGCGTGCGTAGGCGGCGCCTCGGCACGACGGCCGGTTGGTCGCGACCGCGACTACGTTGAAGCCTCTGTCGACCAGGTTGCGCAGGTTCGTTCCCTTCCCGGACACGGCGACGCCGATTTTGAGGGTCAGCGGATGACCACCCGATCAGGGCCGGAATGGCGGACGACCTCGCCGACCACGGCGGCCCCCGACGGCACTTCGCCGGCATCGACGACCACGATCATCCCGAGCCCCATGTTGAACGTGCCGTACATCTCGTCGTCCGCGATCCGCCCGCGCTTGCGGATGAGCTCGAAGATCGGCGGCAGGTCCCAGGATCTACGGTCGAGGCGCGCGCCGAGGCGGTCGGGAAGGCAGCGGGGAAGGTTGCCGAGGATGCCGCTGCCCGTGATATGAGCGGCGCCCTTCCAGCGCATGCGGCCAAGCTCGGCGAGGTAAGACCTGTGCGGTTCGAGCAGCACATCGCCCAGCGGGCGGCCCAGCTCGGAATACACGTGGCTCAAGGGCACGTCCTCGAACACCTTGCGCACGAGCGAGAAGCCGTTGGTGTGCAGGCCGCTTGACGGCAGGCCGATGAGAACATCACCGGCTTTGATTCGCGCCGGATCGGGGTTCCTGCCGGCTTCGACCAGGCCGATGATGAAGCCGGCGAGGTCGTAGTCCCCAAGCGCGTACACGCCCGGCATCTCTGCCGTCTCCCCCCCGAGCAGCGCGCAGCCCGCGTCGCGACACGCATGCGTCATGCCCTCGATCAGCTGGGTGAAGACTTCCGGGTCGAGCCGGCCGGTGGCGAAGTAGTCGAGAAAGAAAAGTGGTCGCGCACCCGCGGTGGCGATGTCGTTGACGCAGTGATTGACGATGTCGATGCCGATTCCGCGATGCGAGGCCGCCGCAATTGCGATCTTGATCTTCGTCCCCACGCCGTCGGCGCTCGCGGCGAGATGGCCGCCGCCCGGCAACGCGTACAGCCCGGCGAACGGCCCGACGCCTACGGCAACTTCCTTACCGTGCGTGGCTGCAATCAGCGGCTTGACCCGCTCCAGAGCCCTCTCATAAGCCTCGATGTCGACGCCGGCCGCGGCGTACGACAGGCCTTCCGCCCCCACTAGTGGTGCGCCCGCGGAAACGTTGGACACCCCAATTAGCTCACCAGTTGGGGCGAGGGAGGTCCGGGAACGTGGTCGGATTTCTTCCCCACCGAATCCTGCGATTCGGCGGGGACCCCGTGAGAAGACGGCAGCTCGAACTGCATCTTGTCCATCTCGAGCTGCTGCGGCACTGGAACGGGGTACGAGCCGTCGAAGCAGGCGCGGCAGAATTCCTGCGATGTGCCGCGGCCGATGGCCCGCATGAGCCCCGGGATGGACAGGTAGTGGAGGCTGTCGGCGCCGATGCGCTCACGCACCTCGTCTGCGGTGCGCCCGAACGCGATGAGCTCCTTGGTCGAGCCGATGTCCACGCCCATGAAGCACGGAAAACGCATCGGCGGGCTCGAGATCCGCATATGGATCTCACGAGCGCCTGCTGACCGCAGGCGTTCGATGATCCGCCGCGACGTCGTGCCACGGACGATCGAGTCGTCGACCGCGATGATCCGCTTTCCCTTGATCGACCGGGGCAGTGGATTGAGCTTCAGCATCACTCCGGCTTCGCGAAGCGACTGATCCGGCTGGATGAAGGTGCGGTTGATGTAGCGGCTCTTCATCATCGCCTCGCGGAAGGGAATCCCGGAAGCTTCCGCATAGCCGATTGCGGCAGGCGTGCCCGAGTCGGGGAAGGCGACCACCATGTCCGCCTCGACCGGCGCTTCCTTGGCCAGCTCGTGGCCCATCCGGATGCGCGCGTCCTCAAGCTCGCAGTTCTTGAGGATGGAGTCCGGCCGCGCGAAGTAGATGAACTCGAACACGCACATCGCGTGCTTGTTGGAGGTTTGAAAGGTGACGCTGTGGACGCCGTGCTCGTCCATGATCACCATCTCGCCGGGCTGAACCTCGCGCACGAAGTTCGCGTGCACCGTGTCGAGCGCGCAGGTCTCCGAGGCAATGACATGCGCCGGCTGCCCCGGAAGCGGGATGAACCCGATGCACAGCGGTCGGAACCCGTAAGGATCGCGCAGCGCGATGAGCTGAGTTGGCGTGATGATGCCGCACGAATAAGCGCCGACGACCCGGGCGAATGTCCGGCGGATCACGTCTTCCCACGTCTTGCCGTGCGTGTGCTCGATCAGACGGGCCATCACCTCGGTGTCGAGCTCTGTGTCGAAGATCGCGCCGTCTTCCGCGAGCTGAGAGCGAAGTGCTCCGGCGTTCAGAAGGTTGCCATTGTGAGCGATCGCGCCAGGACCCAGTGTCGGGTGGTGAAACGGCAGCGGATGGGCATTCTCAGGCCGGCTCGCTCCGGTCGTCGAGTAGCGCGTGTGGCCGAGGGCAAGCATCGACCCCTCGCCCATTTCCTTAATCTGCGCGGCCGAGAACACCTGGGCCACCAGGCCCATGCCGCGATGCACGCGCACCGATGTTCCGTCCGAGACGGCGATGCCCGCCGACTCCTGGCCGCGATGCTGCAGCGCGAAAAGGCCGAAATACGTAAGGTTTGCGACGTCCACCCCCTGCTTCGCGCAGATCCCAAAAACTCCGCACATGTCTAGGTGATCGCCCCTTCCCAAGATTGACGCATCTCGGTGATCGAGAGCCGGAACTGGCTCTCGAACTCGACCGAGTCGCCACCAGCGAGGCCGAGCAGCGAAATCTCGACGTGGTGGCGGCGCGCGAGAGACTGCACCTCGGGCATCGCGCGCGACGGCAGGCTCAGGATGAAGCGGCTGGGAGACTCTCCGAAGAACGCGGCATCCATGCGCAGCGGCGCTTCGGGCCGGATCGCAGGGCAGCGCACGCCGATGCCTCCGATCAAGCAGCACTCGGCCAGCGCCACCAGCATGCCTCCCTCCGAGCAGTCGTGAGCGGAATGCAGAAGCCCGTTCTCCGCGGCCGCCAGGACCAGGCGGTTGACCGCGCGCTCGCGCGCAAAGTCGAGCGCGGGCGGACGTCCGGCGACCAGGCCGTGCTCGACCTTCAAGTACTCGCTGCCGCCGATATCGTTGTGGCTCGACCCGATCAGCAGCACGAAGTCGCCCTCTGTACGGAAGCCTGCGCCTAACCGCTTTCGGTAGTCGCCGATCAGCCCGACCATGCCCACGACGGGGGTCGGATAGATAGCAGATTCGCCGGAGGAGTCGTTGTAAAGGCTGACATTGCCGCTGACGATGGGCAGGTCGAGCGCGCGGCACGCGTGCGCGAGTCCGGAGATCGTCTCCTCCATCTCCCAGTAAACCTCCGGCCGATCGGGATTTGCGAAGTTCAGGCAATCCGTGACCGCCAGAGGATTCGCTCCGGTCGCGACGATGTTGCGCGCCGCCTCGGCCACCGCGAGCTGGGCGCCGAGGTGAGGGTCGAGGTGGCAGTACCGCGAATTGCAGTCGGTCGTGACGGCCAGCCCGAGGCGAGTGCCCTTGACCCGCAGCATGGCCGCGTCACCCCCGGGCTGGATCACCGTCGCATCGCCGACCATGTGGTCGTAACGCCGGAAGATTCCGCGCCGGCTGCAGAGGTTTGGGCTCGCGAGCAGGCGGAGCAGAGTGGCGCCGGCGTCGACCAGCGGCGGAAGGGCATCCATGTCGAGGCCCGGCGGCTGCTCTGCCGCGACGCCGACCAGACGCCGCGGCGGCGCGCCGTCGGTGAGCAGGCTGACCGGAAGCCGGGCCACCTCATCGGCGCCGTCGACGATGGTCAGGTAGCCGTCGTCGGTGACGTGGCCGATCACCGCGGATGTCAGGTCCCAGGCCTGGAAGATGGCCTCGACCTCGGCTTCGCGGCCGCGCTGCACCACGACGAGCATCCGCTCCTGGGATTCGGAGAGCATCACGTGGTACGGGCTCATGCCACGCTCGCGCCTCGGCACTCGTGCGACGTCGATGTGCGCGCCGGCGCCGCTGACTCGCCCTGCGCATTCGGCCACCGATGACGTGAGGCCCGCAGCGCCTAGATCCTGGATGGCTACCACCGCGTCGGTGTTGGCGAGGTCCATGCACGCCTCGAGCAGGCACTTCTCGAGAAACGGATTGCCCACCTGCACCGCGGGCCTTCGCTCGGCGCTGGTCTCATCCAGCTCGACCGACGCGAACGACGCTCCGTGGATGCCGTCGCGACCTGTGTCTGCGCCGACCAGCATCAGGCTGTTGCCCGTACCCTCGGCTCGCGCCCGCATCAGGCGATCGACGCGGACAAGGCCCACACACATCGCGTTGACGAGCGGGTTGTTGGCGTAGCACTCCTCGAAATAGACCTCGCCGCCGACCGTCGGGATGCCGATGCAATTGCCGTACCCGCCGACGCCGGCGACCACTCCTTCGACGTGATGGCTGGATTCCGGCTGCGGCCCGAAACGAAGCGAGTCGAGCAGGGCGATCGGCCGGGCGCCCATTGCGATTACGTCGCGGATGATTCCGCCCACGCCGGTCGCGGCGCCCTGGTACGGCTCGATGGCCGACGGATGGTTGTGTGATTCGATCTTGAACACCACCGCCCAGCCCTCGCCGATGCTCACGACGCCCGCATTCTCGCCCGGTCCCTGGATCACGGCGGGGCTCGTCGAAGGCAATCGCCGGAGCAGCGCCTTCGAGCTCTTGTACGAGCAGTGCTCGGACCAGAGGACCCCTAGCATGCCCAGCTCGACCTCGTTCGGGGCTCGCTTCAGCTCCTCGACGATGACCCGGTACTCATCGGGGATGAGCGCGACTTCCCGGAGCCGTCGCTGTTGAACCATGTCTAGGCTCAAGACACCAGGACCTTCATCGCGCTCGCCGCGACCGAGCGGAACAGCTTCAGGCCGTCGGTGCCGCCGAGCTCTGCCTCGGAGCAGCGCTCAGGGTGCGGCATCATGCCGAGCACGTTGCCGCGCGCGTTGACGATCCCGGCGATGTTGTGCATCGAGCCGTTTGGATTGGCGCCGTGGTTGACCCGTCCATCAGCGTCGCAATATCGAAAGACGACCTGCCCACGCTGCTCGAGGCGCGAAAGCGTGGCGGGGTCGGCGAAGTAGTTGCCCTCCCCGTGCCCGATGGGAATGCTGATCACCTCACGCTCGGCGCATTGCGAGGTGAACGGCAGGTCGGTGCGCTCGACCACGAGATTGGTCCACTGGCAGCGGTATTCGAGCGACGCGTTGCGGAGGAGAGCTCCCGGAAGGAGGCCCGCCTCGCAAAGGACCTGGAACCCGTTGCAGATGCCCCAGACCAAACCCCCGCGATCCGCGAAGTCGCCGATCTTCTCCATCACCGGCGCAAACCTCGCGATCGCGCCTGTGCGCAGATAGTCACCGTAGGCAAACCCGCCCGGCAGGATGATGCAGTCACAGCCCTTGAGGTCAGCGTCTTTGTGCCAGAGGTACTGAAGCTCGGCGCCGAGAACCTGGTCGATCACCCAGCCGCAATCGCGATCCGACCATGTGCCGGGAAATACGACAACGCCGAACTTCACCGGGACACCCTTGTTCGAAGACGGCGCGGGGTCCCGGCGAAAGCGAAGCTTTCGTGGGCGGCAAATACGACGACTCCGAACTTCATCGGCGCCGGTGCCCTTCCGTCTCGATCTCGAACTTGTAGTCCTCGATCACGTGGTTGGCCAGAAGCTGCTTGCACATCGCCTCGACACGCTGCCGCGCCTCGCTCTCGCTGCTCGCTTCGAGGCTCACCTCGATGTACTTGCCGACTCGAACGTCGGAAACTTCGCGGAAGCCAAGTGTCGCAAGGCCCTGCTTGACGGTGATGCCTTGCGGGTCGTTCACGACCGGCTTGGGTGTGACGACGATGCGGGCGATCAAGTTTCATTCCTGGGTTTTGGCGGAAACAACGGCTTGCCGACCAAGAGCTGATACGCGGTGAGGTACCGTTCGCGCGTCTGCGCGACGACGTCGTCGGGCAGGCGTGGCGGATCCGACTCCTTGTCCCAACCGGCATGCGTCAGCCAGTCCCGGACGAACTGCTTGTCGTAGGAATCCGGCGAAACGCCGACCTGGTAGGTCGCAGCGTCCCAGTAGCGCGAGCTGTCGGGTGTCAGCGCCTCGTCGATCAGGATCAGGTCGGCGCCGAGGAGACCGAACTCGAATTTGGTGTCGGCAAGGATCAGGCCTCGGCGCGTGGCGAGCTCTGAGGCGAACTTGTAGAGCTCGAGGCTTGCGTCGCGCAGCTTGGTTGCGAGGTCGTCCCCGAGCTCCTTTTTGAGCTGCGTAAAGCTGATGTTCTCGTCATGCCCGCTCTCGGCCTTGGTGGCAGGCGAGAAGACGGGATACGCGAGCCGCTCGCTCTGCCGGAGGCCGGGTGGCATCTCCTCGCCCGCCAGCGTGTGCGAGTCCTGGTACTCCTTCCATGCGCTCCCTGCAAGATATCCGCGGACCACACACTCGAAGTCGATGCGCTTGGCCTTGCGGACGATCATGAAACGCCCCGCCAGCCGGTCGCGGTGATCCTTGAGCGCCGGGGGAAGGTCCGGGACCATGCCCGATACCAGGTGGTTCTCCTGGAAGGTGTCGGTTTGCGAGAACCAGAAGATGGAGAGCTGGGTCAGGACCTTGCCCCGGTCGGGGATGCCGTTGGGCAGGTTGTGGTCGAAGGCAGAGATTCGGTCGGTGGCGACCATCAGGAGCTGGTCGGGTCCGAGCTCATACGTGTCGCGCACCTTGCCGCGCGCGAACAGCTTGAGCGGAAGATCTGTGTCCATGACCGCCGGCCCCGCAATCAAGTCGTCCTAGCTCCCAGGACGGTGATGAGGGCCGGCGGCGACAGATTCGGCGATCCAGGGGGCCGAAGATGGGTCGTCACGTCCTCAGCGCCCTCCCAATTGCGAGTCTTTCATACGCGAGGTCGGTGTGCTCCAGCCCGGCCCAGGGATCGAAAACCTGGTCCAGCTTGGCGCCGATCCGGGACATCACCTCGTGGTTCTGCTCCAGGAGACTGCGGAAACCGGGGTCGACAACGCCTTGCGCACCCCCGGCGTCGTCCATCGCCTGCATCGCCGCCTTCTGAACGACCAGATATGCCTCCTCACGCGACATGCCGCTGTCGACCAGCGCCAGCAGCACCCGCCCGGAAAACACCACTCCGCCGCCGAACTGCAGGTTGCGCAGCATCCTCTGCGGACGCACTTCGAGGCCGCGCAGGACCTTGGCCATCTCGCAAGACATATAGTCGACCGCCGCGCACGCGTCGGGGAAGATGATCCGTTCCGCCGACGAGTGGCTGATGTCCCGCTCGTGCCACAGCGCAGTGTTCTCGAGGGCGGTCACCAGGTGTCCGCGCACGACGCGCGCCAGGCCGCACACCCGCTCGCTAAGGACGGGGTTGCGTTTGTGCGGCATTGCCGAGCTGCCTTTCTGCTCCTTGCCGAAAGGCTCGAAAGCCTCGCCGACCTCGCTGCGCTGCAGGTGCCGGATCTCAGTCGCGATTCGCTCCAGGGTACCGGCAACCAGGGCCAACGCAGACATGAAGTTCGCGTGCCGGTCGCGTGCGATCACCTGGGTCGAAACCATGTCCGCACGGAGACCCAGCTCCCTGCAGACATGCTCCTCGACCTTCGGGTCGATGGTGGCGTGGGTGCCGACCGCACCGCTCACCCGCCCAACCGCAGCTTCGTCCGCCGCCCGCGCCAGCCGCTCCTGCGCCCGGTCGAGTTCGGCGACCCAGCCGGCCACCTTGAAGCCGAACGTGATCGGCTCTGCGACGACGCCATGGGTGCGCCCCGCCATCAACGTGCGGCGGTGGCGGATGGCAAGCTCGGCCGCCGCCTCACGTACGGCCGCAAGGTCGGCCGCGATGATCCGGGCCGACTCGACGAGCTGGACCGCCATCGCCGTGTCGTTCAGGTCCTGGCTGGTCATACCGAGGTGGACGTGTCGCGCTTCCGGCTGGCCGATCGATTCATTGAGGACGGTGAGAAATGCGACCACGTCATGTCCGAGGCGGCCCTCGACCTCCGCGATCCTGTCGGCGTCGAAGGTCCCCTGGCGGATCTTCGGCAGCGCGGAGGCCGGAATGCGGCCAAGGCTCGCCCACGCCTCGCACGCGAGGATCTCGATACGGAGCCACAGCTCGAATCGGTGCTGGTCAGACCAGACAGCCCGGATGGCAGGCGGAGAGTATCGCTCGATCAAGAAAAGTGCCGGCTCCCAATGATCACCGGGGGGACGGGACGATTATACGGGCGCCAGCCTCAAGCAGATCTGGTAGACGCCGACGTCCTGGGCCCAAGATGCTGTGGGAATAGGTCTCGGCCCGGTCGGTGCCGGCCGCCGGCTCGATAATCAAGCCCTTTATGACTGAGGCTCGTAACCACCTTGAGAAGGCGCCCGTTTGAACCGGCACAGGCTGAACGGCCAGTGAGCGACCCGCCGCGTGACGACGAGCGTGAGCTCGTCGCGCGCGCCCAGCGGGACCCTCGCCAGTTTGGGGCGCTCTACGACCGGCACTTTCAGCAGATCTACCGGTTCGTGTATTCAAGAGTGAGGGAACAAACAGCGGCAGAAGACGTCACTTCGGAGATCTTCATGAAGGCTCTGAAGGCTATGCCCCGATACCAGGACACGGGGCGACCTTTTGCTGCCTGGCTTTACCAGATCGCAGTCAACGCCATCGCGGATCGATACCGGACACTCCGGCCCACGCAGCCGCTCGAGGATTTTCACGACCTATCCGTCGCCGGCCCCGCGCTGGAAGACCTGGCGGCTCACCGCGACGAGATCCGCCGTATCTGGGGTTTGGTCGAGGCGCTGCCCACCCAGCAGCGCACCGCGCTGGTGCTCAAGTTCCAGGAGGACATGAAGATCGAGGACATCGCAGTCGCGATGGGCAAGTCGCCGGGCGCGGTGAAGCTCCTCATCCACCGAGGCGTAAGCCGGCTCCGTGAGGAGGCCGACGCATTGCGGCCGGTCGAATGAACATGCGTCACGATCCAGAGCTCGACGACGTCCTGCAGGACCAGGAGCTGCGGCGCCTGGGGGAGCTGCTGAGCTCGACCCGGCGCGCCGAGCCACCTCTCGACGAGGCGTTCCGCTCGGGCCTGCGACGCCAGCTGATGCAGCAGGCCTGGAACATGAGCGAGGGCCGGCCCTCATTGTGGCGACGCGTGTTCGCGCCTCCGGGGCTGGCGTGGGTCGGCGCGACTGCCGGGCTCGTGCTGATCGCCGGCGTTGTCGTGTTCTGGGCGCTGCAGCCAACTGGCGGCGGATTCAACCAGATCTACATCAACAGCCCGATGGATGGCAGCAACGCCGTCGCCCTGCAGCAGCCGATCCTCGTCGCCTTCAACCAGCCCATGAATCACCTGACCACCGAGGCGGCTGTGCAGATAGCGCCCGCGACCAACGTGACGTTCACCTGGCAGCTCAACAACACGCTCGCCGTCCAGCCGACCAGCGGCAACCTGGCGCCGAACACGCAGTACCAGGTCACGATCGGGCCCACGGCGACGACGGCGACCGGGCAGCCCCTCAACACCGCCCAGACGATCACGTTCGTCACGCAACCGCCGGCGCCTCCCCCTCCTTCGCCTTCGCCGACTCCACGGGCGCCGGTCAGCCCGTCGTCTTTGCTCACAGGAGAGCACCAGGTCGCCCCACTTGGAGGTATCGCCAGCTCGGCCGTGCAGTGGTCGGCCGATTCGTCGACCGTCTATTTCGTCAACTCGAGTGGCGCACTTGAAGGCGTGCTGGCGAAAGGTGGAGACGTGAAAGTTGTCGCCCCTGACGGAGTCTCCTCTCCTGCAATCGCTCCCGCCGGCGACCGCCTGGCCTATATCCGCGGCGGCAAGATCGAAGTCCTCACGTTCGCGGTGGGGACGACGGCCGAGATCGCTGTGACGCCCGCCGCGACGCTGGTCGGCTGGGTGAAGGACAAGCTCGAATGGGTGGCCGTTGATGGGCTTCACACCCAGGGCGCGAACGGTCCAACCCAGCTGGCGGCACTGCCGGCCACCGGGATCGTGAGCGCCGTCTCGTTCGCGCCCGACGGTACGCACGCCGTGTACCGCCAGGACCTCAAACTCTTCCTGATGGACCTGGCAACGGCCAAGAGCACGCAGATCGGGCAGGCGAACGCTCTCTTCGATGGCTGGTCGCCGAGCGGCGCCCAGGTGATCTACTCGAGTGGCGACACCCTCACCATCTCAGACGTGCACGGCCGCAGCGTGGGCACGCTGCCTGGTGCAGACGCGAGCTGGTCGAGCCAGGACGCGGTTCTCCTCGGCAGCGAGACCGACCTTTACCAGGTTCGTCCGGACGGTTCAGCGCTGACGAAGCTTGCCAACGGAACTTACCGCTCGCCGATGTGGGCGCCCAACGGCACGGCCTTCGCATTCTTCCGCGGGGGCGCGCTCTGGGCCGCATCCGCTCCCTCGCTTCCGCCGGTACCCACCACGCTGGACCTGACCTCGGCTGTCGTCAACTCGTTCATGACGGCCCGCCAGAAGGGCCAGACGGACCAGGCTGCGGCATTCCTTGACGACGGCGGCAAGCAGGCGTACTCGAGCGGCGGGCTGAACCTCGTCATCACCGGCGATCCGCACTTTTCGCGCTTTTACATCCTCGCGCAGACAGTCACCGGCTTCCAGCCCGACACCGCGACGTTCGTCGTCCGGCTCGTGCTGACGCACGGCAAGCTCGACGTCGCCGACTTCGAAGAGACCCTGACCGTCATCCGCGACGCGACGACCAGGCGGTTCGTCATCGACCAAGCGGCCGCCGGCGCACACCGCGACCTGGGCAAAGGAGCCGAGGTCGTCGGCGTTGTCGTTGCGGCGGATCGGATCCAGGTCATGTTCGACAGCGACCTCAAGGCCGACACAGTGACCGCGGGCATGGTCCTGCTGGACAGCAAAGGCCAGCAGGTGGGCGATGCAGCCACCTACACAAATCGGACGGTGACCATCGGCGGATTGAAATTGAAGCCGGGAGATACGTACAAGCTGGTGGTCCTGTCCACGGTCCAGGACGTGAACGGCCACAACGTGGCCGCGGAGTACGACCTCAGCCTGGTCGGCCCGGCGGCCACGCTCGAGGCGGACCTCAAGAGCGGCGCCGTGGCAGCCCCGCCGGCCCCCGCCTCGCCGACCCCGACGCCGACCCCGACGACCAGCAGCTAATGGTGCGGCCTGGGATTAGCGGGACAGGGCGCGGCCACTAGATCAGCTTCAGGAAGCGACCCGCGCGGGTTAGTGCAGTGACCGAGCCCGAGTGGGCGATCTGGCCGCCCAAAGCGGCCTCAAACGCTTCGATGAATGGAAGGCGAAGCATCTCCATGTCCTGCTCGTAGGTCTCCAGTTTTCGCTCCGCCTCGGTGATGGATTCGGCTAGGAACATGTGCGCCCGGCCGGTGAGGAACGCAGCCCCGTGCACAACGCCCAGCACCGTGTAGCGGGAAGCGACCAGCCCGGTTTCCTCGGCGAGCTCGCGGCTCGCGCACTCGAGTGGATCCTCACCCTCTTTAAAGGTTCCCGCCGGTACCTCCCAGGACGACTCGTCCCAGGCATGGCGCCACTGGCGGACCAGGACCGTATCGCCGTTGTCGAAATAGGGGACGACGAAAGCCGAGTCCGGGTTGGCGAGCACCGTGTACAGCGTCTCGGTCCCGTCCGGAAAGCGGATCACGTCCTCGCGCAACGCGAATTGGCCGGAGCGGCCCGGGATCGTGGTGGAGACGACCTCGAACGGCCGGCCGTTTTTCGGGTGCCTGAGGCCGGCTATCTGCTCACCGCTGCGGCAACCGCGGCCGCTGCCGCCGCGACGTGTCGCGGATCGGGCCCGTAGTCGAACGGCGACGTGTCGCCCGCGAGCTTCTTGGCTTGCTCGACAAGGTTTGGATGGTCCTCGATGAATCGGGTGCTCAGATTGCCGGAACGGAAATCTGCGTTCTCGAGGATCGCGCGGTGGTAGCTGATCGTGGTCGCGGGGCCGACGACGACGAACTCGCGAAGCGCGCGCCCGGCGCGAGCGATCGCCTCCGCGCGGTCGCTGCCGTGCACGATGAGCTTGGCGACCAGCGAGTCGTAGTTGGGTGGGACGTCGGACCCAGGTCCGAACCCAGAATCCACACGTACCCCGGGGCCGGCAGGCGCCACCCAGCGCGTGATGCGCTTGGGATTCGGCATGAACTTTCGCACCGGGTCTTCCGCGTTGATACGCATCTCGATCGCGTGCCCGGACCAGGTGACGTCGTGCTGCTTGAAGCTCAGCTCCATTCCCGCGGCTATACGGATCTGCTCTTTGACGATGTCGATCCCCGTTACGACCTCGGTGATCGGATGCTCCACCTGGAGCCGCGCGTTGACCTCGAGGAAATAGAAGTCGCCGTCGTTGAAGATGAACTCGACCGTTCCGGCGTTCACATAACCCGCGGCCGTGGCGGCGCGGATCGCTGCATCCCCCATCGCGGCCCGGATCTCGGCGGTGACGGCAGGCGAGGGGGTCTCCTCCATGATCTTTTGATGCCGGCGTTGGATCGAGCATTCACGCTCGCCCAGGTGGACGGCGTTGCCATGGCTATCACAAATAACCTGGATCTCGATATGCCGCGGCTTACGGATGTAGCGTTCCAGGTAGACGGTCGGGTCGCCGAAAGCCGAGCGAGCGGCCTGGGCGCTGCTCTCGATCGCCGCGGCAAGCTCGTGCTCTGACTCGACCACTTTCATCCCGATCCCACCACCGCCGCCCGACGGCTTGACCATGACGGGAAACCCGATCGCACGCGCGGCGGCCAAAGCCGCGGATGGGTCGACCGCGCCACTGCCGGGTGTGACCGGCACTCCGTGGTCGAGTGCAAGCTTGCGCGCTGCGAGCTTCGAGCTGAGCGCACGCATCGCCGACGCGGGCGGTCCGATGAACTGGATGCCCGCGGACACGCAGGCGTCGGCGAAGGCCGGCTTCTCCGAAAGGAATCCGTAGCCCGGGTGAATCGCATCGGCGCCGCAGTCGTGCGCAACCTTCACGATGCGCTCGAGCTGCAGGTAAGACTCGCTGGGCGGCGAGCCGCCGATGTGATGGGCCTCGTCTGCGTAGCGGACATGGATCGCGTTGCGGTCGGCGTCGGAGTAGACCGCCGCAGTGCCGATGCCAAGCTCGCGGCACGCCCGCATGATGCGGATTGCGATCTCGCCGCGATTGGCGACGAGGACCTTGTCGAAGAGCTTGCTCTTCACCGAGAGGTCCGCCGAAGGGTCCCCATCAGATCGCGGCGGTTGGGTGCGGATTTCATGGGGTGATCAACTTACGGCGAGGAGCGGTTGGTTGGGGCTGACGACCTCGCCTTCTTTGACGTAAACGTGGCTGACGCGGCCGGCGACGGTCGTGACGATGTCGTTTTGCATCTTCATCGCCTCGAGGACCGCCACCACGTCGCCAAGCTTCACGTTATCGCCCACCTTGACCGGCATCTTGACGATCAACCCCTGCATCGGAGCGATCACAGTGCCTTCGCCGGACTTCGGTGGCGGCGCCCCGCTTGAGCCCGCCGCCTCCTCAGCGCCCGCCGCCGACATGACTGTCATGCCGGCACCGGTGACGCGAACCTTGAAGACCTCACCCTCCACCTCGACCTCGAACTCGGCGGTAGAGACCGGGCCCGTGACCGGATTCGAAGCTTCGGTGTCATCCGGTACCGGTGACGGCGCAGCCTGAGCCGCCTGTGCTTCCGGCTTTGACTTCTCGATCTCTTTCGGTGGCGGCCCGCTCAGGTAGTCCTGCGCGAGGGTCGGAAACATCAGGTGGATCAGCACGTTGTCGTCGGTCGGTTCGTAGCCGAGCTTCCTGACCTGCCGGCGAGAGCTCTCGACCTGGGGCTCGAGCAGGTCCGCGGGCCGGATCGTGATCGGCTCTTCGCGACCGAGGACCAACCGGCGCAGCTCGTGGTCGGCCGGCACCGGCGGCCGCCCGTAAAGACCCTGGAGGTAATCCTTCAACTCCTGCGTCACCGTTGCGTAGCGGTCGCCACCGATCACGTTGTAAACCGCCTGCGTTGCGATCACCTGCCTGATGGGAGCAACGAGTGGCGGATAACCGAGCTCGCGACGAACGCGGATTGCCTCTTCCATCACCTCTGAGATGCGCGAGCCCGCCTTGTGGGCGGCCAGCTGGTGGTAGATGTCCTCGAGCATCTGGCCGGGCATCTGGTAGCGCAGGATGCTGGCGTCGACCCGGTCGGCGAACGGGCTGAGGTGCCCGATGTGCCGGCGCTTGAGCTCCTCCACCTCGTGCTGGACGTCCCACATGGTGTCGAGGTTCAGACCGGTGTCGTATTCCCCTCCGTGGAGGGCGGCGACAACGCTCTCGGCTGCCGGCTGCGACGTGCCCCATGCAAGTGGCGAGATCGCCACATCCAGGATCTCCGCGCCCGCCTCGACCGCCGCCATGTACGCCATCGGCGCCATGCCGCTCGAGCAGTGCGAGTGCACGTCGATCGGGACATTGACCAGGCTCTTGAGAGTCGTGACAAGCTCCCACGTCGCCTGGGGACTGAGCAGGCCGGATGTGTCCTTGATCACGATCTCGTGGCAGCCCATGTTGACCAGGCCTTTGGCCAGCGAGCCCCACAGCTCGATGTTGTGAGCAGGCGAGACGGCATAGCTCAGGGCGCCTTGCACCTTCTTCTTTGCCTTCAGGGCGGCCGCGATCGCCGCTTCCATGTTGCGCAGGTCGTTGAGGGGATCGAAAACTCGAAAGACGTCAACGCCGCACTTGGCGGCGTGCTTGACGAAGAGCTGAACGGCATCGTCGGCGAAGTTGCGCTTGGCGACGAGGTTCTGCCCGCGGATCAGCGCCTGGATCGGCGTGTTCGGCACGGCCTTGCGCAACTTGCGGAGGTAGTCCCATGGATCTTCGTGACGGCGCAGCTGCGTCTCGAAGGTCGCACCGCCGAACGCTTCCATCGCAGCGAAACCGATCGCGTCCATCTTCGCCGCGATGGGGATGATCTCCTCACTTCGCAGGTTCCCGCCGAGCAAGGATTGCTGCGCGTCACGGAACGTGGTGTCGATGAGACGGACGCGCGCGTTCTTCTTGGCCATCTATCCGGCCAGCGCAGCGCGCTTTTCCGCGTGACGCTGCTCGACCGCTTTGTCGTCCAGGCCGATGATCCGAGCCGCCAGCCACGCCGCGTTCTTGGCGCCAGCCTCGCCGATGGCGACAGTCGCCACCGGGATGCCGGCCGGCATCTGCACGATTGAATAGAGAGAGTCGACGCCTCCCAGGTGCTGCGTCGGAACCGGGACGCCGATCACGGGAAGATCCGTCCAGGCCGCCACCACGCCAGGCAGGTGGGCCGCTCCGCCCGCTGCGGCGATGATGACCTTGAGCCCGCGTTCGCGCGCCGATGAAGCCCACTCCATCACGCCTCGCGGATTGCGATGTGCGGAGCAGACCTTGACCTCGTGAGCGATCCCTAGCTCGTCTAGCACTTTGACGCACGATTCCATCAGCGGGAGGTCTGACGTGGAGCCGAGGATGACGCCGACGACTGGTTTCACTAACTCGCCTCCGTAGGAGTCCGCTGCGGGATTGCCGCCGAATCTTGGGCGCCCATCAGGCGCATCTGCGTTGCCGGCTTCTGCGCTACTCGCCTGCGCACAAATGGATGCGCAACGCTGCGTTGCTCGGCGCCCCCTGGCATCTTCACCACCGGGACGCCAACTCTATCGAGGTCACCCCTGATCGGCCTCCTTAGCGATGTCGGATCTGAAGAAAGCCCCGTCGAATCGTACCTGCCGGGCCCCCGCCAGCGCCTTGTCACGGGCCTGGACCCCAGTGTCGCCAAGCGCGACCGAGGTCACCACCCGGCCACCGTCGGTCACCAGCCCCCGTCCAGGCTCAAAGCGCGTGCCGGCGTGGAAGATGAGCACGCCAGGTGGCATCTCCGCCAGGCCAAGGATCGGGAGGCCCGTCTTCACCGCAGCGTCATCGGGATAGTTCGCGGACGCGACAACGACACCGACACAAGCCTGTGGGCTCCAGCGAAGGTCCGGGAAGTCCGCCAACTTGCCTTTCGCGGCGGCCAGCGCCAGGGCGACGAAGTCGGACTGCAGGCGCGGCAGCACGACCTGCGCCTCCGGGTCGCCGAAGCGGGCATTGAACTCGAGCGTTTGAATGCCATCTTTGGTCAGCATCACGCCGGCGTACAGGACGCCTCGGAACTCATTGCCTGCACTGGAAAGGAAGCGCACCGCTGGGCGAAGAACGCGGGCTACGACTTCCTGCACCACTGCGCCATCGACCGACTTCGGAGGCGAGTACGCGCCCATGCCGCCCGTGTTGGGGCCCGTATCGCCATCGTGAGCGCGCTTGTAATCGCGAGCAGGGGCAAGTGCGACTACCTCAGTCCCGTCGGTGACACCAAGGATGGATAGCTCCGGGCCTTCGAGCAATTCCTCGACGACGATCGTGGCGCCGCTGCGGCCGAAGCGGCTTTCGACCAGCATCGCGTCGACCGCGGCGTTCGACTGCTCGACGCTGGAGCACACGATCACGCCTTTGCCGCGGGCCAACCCGTCGGCTTTGACGGCCACCCGGCCGCTGCGCTCTTTCGCCCAGGCCCTGGCCGGCGCGGGCTGGGTGAAGACCTCGAAGTCCGCGGTCGGGATGTTCGCTTGCTTCATGAGCGCCTTGGCGAACGACTTGCTCGACTCGATTCGCCCCGCTCCCCGATTCGGACCGAAAACGTTGAAGCCCTCTTTGCGCAGCGCGTCCCCTACACCGGCGTCAACCGCCGCCTCTGGGCCGAGGATCACGAGTCCGAGCCGCTCGCGCTTCGCGA
>Ga0208848_1000003_pt1 | contig 52253 bp, 54 predicted proteins | sample NGESurshal072012_2_FD_184455 | JGI IMG/M metagenome (GOLD analysis project Ga0208848, IMG submission 184455) | Arctic peat soil microbial communities from Barrow, Alaska - NGEE Surface sample 210-1 shallow-072012 (SPAdes) | ecosystem: Environmental > Terrestrial > Soil > Wetlands > Peat ... | reverse complement strand
GCCGACCAGGATTGGCGTGATGTAGTCGCCGAGCGTCAGCGAGAACGTGAAGATCGAGCCCGCTATAACGCCCGGCAGGGCCAGCGGAAGCACTACATCCAATGTCGTACGCCAGCGCCGTGCGCCGAGGTCCGCCGCCGCTTCGAGCAGCGAGTCCGGGACCCGCTCGAGGGCGGCGTAGGTGGGGATGATCATGAACGGGAGCCAGATGTACGAGAAGACCAACCACATCGCGGTGTTCGTGTAGCCGATGTTCGCCGGGGGTAGGCCGATCGATTGCAGGCTCCAGTTCAAGACTCCGCTGTGGTTGAGGATGAGGATCCAGGCATAGACCCGCGCCAGGTAGCTGGCCCAGAGCGGGAGCAGGACTGCGGCGAAGAGCAGGCTCTGGACTCGCCGCGACGCGACCTTTGCCATGTAGTAGGCCAACGGGAATGCGAGGACGACGTCGGTGACCGTCACGAGCGCGGCCAGGCCGGCGGTGCGTCCGATGATCGTCCGGTAGGTCGGTTCGTTGAGGATGACCTGGAAGTTGTTCGTGTTCCAGGCCTGGACGATCTGCGTGGTGAAGGGATCGATCGACCAGAAAGCGCTGATGAGCAGCAGGACCAGCGACGCGAGGTAGACCAGGACGAACCACGCCATCGGCGGCGTGAGCAGCAGGAGCGGGCGCAGCCACGGAAAGCGCCACAGGATCGAGCGAAAAGGGACGGCCCCGCCCCCTTTGGGACGAGGCCGTCTTACCGTTTCAGCTGACATTTAGCCCTTGATCGTGGTCCAGGCCGAGACCCACTTGTCGTACGGGATGCAGACCGTGGTGCCGTCCGCGCACTGCGCGATCGGAGTCTTCCAGAACTTGATCGAGTCGAAATACGCAGCCCCCTTGTCGGCGTGGTACTGCGCGCACGACCCGGCCTGGAGCGCCTCCATCTCGGCGCACGCCTTGATGTTGACGGGCGTTTCACCGAAGGAAAGAGCCTGCATCGCCTGGACCTTCGGTGTGCTCACCCACTTGGTCCAGAGGTATGCGCAGTTGGGGTGCGTGGCCTTGGTCGCCAGCATCCAGGTGTCCGCCCATCCGGTGGCGCCTTCGCTCGGGATGGTTTCTTCGACGGGTGCGCCCGCAAGCTTGAGCTGGATGGTCTGGTAGGGCCACGCGGCGCCAACCATCACGTCGCCGTTCTGGAACAGCGATATCTCGTCTGTCGCAAGAGCCCAGTACTTTTTGATCAACGGCTGCTGGCCCTTGAGCAGCGCGACCGCTGCGTCGAACTGAGTCTGGGTCAACTCGTATGGGTCCTTGATGCCGAGGCTCGGCTTGGTCTTGCTCAGGTAGAGCGCCGCATCCGCGATCTGGATCGGGTTGTCCGGGACCGTGATCAATCCCTTGTTGGCCGGGTCGTAGATAACGCTCCAGGAGGTCGGCGGGTTGACGAACTTCTTGGTGTTGTAGAGCAGGGTGTTGGGGCCCCACTGCAGCGAGATGCCGTAATGGACACCGTTGATGGTGTTGTAGGGGGGAGCCTGGAAGTAAGTCTGGAAGTTTGACCAGTCTGGGATCAGGGCGGTGTTCATCGGCTTCACGTCGCCGCTGTAGATGAGGCGGAGGTCGGCGTCTCCGGATGCGGAGACCATGTCCCAGTTGCCACCGCCCCCGTCTTTCATCAGGCTCACCATCTCGTCCGATGAGCCGGCAGGATGCTGGTTGACCTTGCAGCCCGTCGCCGCTGTGAACGGGTCGACCCATGACTTGTCGGCGTAGCCGTCCCACAGGACGAGGTTCAGCTGGCCTTCCCCCGCCCCGATCGAGGTCTGAGGCGCCGTCTTCGCGGTCGGCGGCTGCAGTAGCGCCGAGCCGCTTGGCGTGGAGCTGGATCCGCACGCCGTCGCCAAGAGCACAGCGACCGCCGTCAAACATGCCGACCGGATCCAGCCGGCCGGGCCGCCATGTGTTGCACCCATTTTCTCTACCTCTCCTTCGTCTCGAGAACGTACGTGTGGTCTGCCGTCCAGGCCAGCTTCACCGGCCGGCCCTGGAATTCCTGGGCGTTGCCCGCGGCGTCCATATTCTGGCGCACTGCCACGAGGTGCTCGCCCCGGTCGAGCCGGACGACGTAGCGAGTGGACATGCCCACGTACACAACCTCCTCTACCGTGCCGGGTTCCACCCGCATGCCGGGCTCCGGCTGCTCGCCCTCGGTGAGCATGCGAATCTTCTCCGGGCGCACGACGAATCGGACCCCGTCCCGGAGCAGAACGTTGGAGATGCCGATGAAACCGGCGACGAACTCTGTGGCGGGCCGTTCGTAGACGTCGACCGGGGTCCCGATCTGCTCGATCTGCCCGTTCGACATGACGGCGACCCGGTCGCTCATCGTCAATGCCTCCTCCTGGTCGTGAGTCACGTAGACGAACGTGATGCCGACTTCCTTCTGAATCTGCTTCAGCTCGATCTGCATCTCCTGGCGCAGCTTGAGGTCGAGGGCGCCGAGGGGCTCGTCGAGGAGGAGGACCTCGGGCTCGTTGATGACTGCGCGCGCCAGCGCGACGCGCTGCCGCTGGCCGCCCGACAGCTGGTTGGGGTGTCGCTGGTCCAGGCCCGCAAGGCGCACCATCTGGAGCGCCCGATCAACCCGCCGCCGGCGTTCCGCGCTCGGGATGTGCTTGATGCGCAGGCCATAGCCGATGTTCTGGGCAACGGTCATGTGCGGAAACAGCGCGTAGTCCTGGAAGACGGTGTTGGTGTCGCGCAGGTGAGGCGGCGTCGACGTGACGTCACGACCGCCCAGCTCGATTCGGCCGGCGTCAGGACGCTCGAAGCCGGCGATCATCCGCAGGAGCGTTGTTTTGCCGGAGCCCGAAGGGCCCAGCAGCGTGAAGAACTCGCCTTCGTCGATGACGAGATCCACGCCCGCGACCGCGACTACATTGCCGTAGTTCTTACGGATCCCTTGAAGGCGGAGCGCGGGAGCTTTCTGTGCGTTGCTCAGTCGAGGGACGCCATCACGTGTTTGATCTGCGTGTACTCCTCGAGGGAGTAGATCGACATGTCCTTGCCGTAGCCGCTCTGCTTGTAGCCTCCGTGCGGCATCTCGTTGACGAGCGGGATGTGGGTGTTGATCCAAACCGTCCCGAACTGCAGCCGGCGCGCCATGCGAAGTGCGCGCCCGACGTCGCGCGTCCACACGGACGCGGCGAGGCCGTAGTCGACGCTGTTGGCCCAATTGAGGGCCTGCTCCTCGTCGCTGAAGCGCTGCACGGTGACGACTGGACCGAACACTTCCTTCATCACGATCTCGTCGTCGGGTCCGTGCGGCACGACGACGGTGGGCGAGTACCACGATCCGGCCTTCTTGATCCGCGAGCCGCCTGTCAGCACTTCCGCGCCCGCCTTCCGAGCGCGGTCGACGAAGCCAGTTACGCGAACCGCCTGCTCCTCCGAGACGAGCGGGCCCATCTCGGTATCGTCGAGCAGCGGGTCACCGACCTTCAGGCCGCTGACGGCCGGCACGAGGTCGCCGAGCAGCTTCTCGTAGATCTTGGGACCGGCGATTACGCGCGTGGCGGCCGTGCAGTCTTGGCCCGCGTTGAAGAAGCCGCCGATCTTGATCCACTCCACGACCTTTTCGAGATCCGCGTCGTCGAAGACGATCACAGGGGCTTTGCCGCCGAGCTCGAGGTGCACCCGCTTCAGCGTGGATGCCGCCGCGCGCGCGATCTCCTTCCCGGTTGAGACATCGCCTGTCAGTGAAACCATCGCCACCCCCGGGTGGCGGACCAGGCCTGCGCCCACCGGTTCGCCGTCGCCGGTGATCACGTTCAAAACGCCTGGAGGCAGGATGTCGGCCGCGAGCTCGGCGAGCCGCAGCGCGGTGAGCGGGGTCCACTCGGAGGGCTTGAGCACCACTGTGTTGCCGGCCGCGAGCGCCGGGCCGAGCTTCCACGCGGCCATCATCAGCGGGTAGTTCCACGGGGCGATCGAACCGACGACGCCCAGGGATTCGCGGCGGAGGAAGCTCGTGAAGCCCGTCATGTACTCGCCCGCGGCTCTTCCCTCCAGCAAGCGGGCCGCTCCGGCAAAGAAGCGAAAGCAGTCGGCGATGGGAGGGATCTCCTCGGACTTCGTGGGCGCGAGGGGTTTGCCGACGTTTTCGGACTCGATGCGCGCGAGCTCGTCGCCGTTCTCCTCGATCGCTGTCGCGAGCTTGAGCAGTCGCTCGCTGCGATCGCGAGGGGTGCTGTCGAACCACGTCTCGTCGTAGGCCTTGCGCGCTGCGGCGACGGCGCGGTCGACGTCGGACGCAGTTCCCTTGGCTACGTGAGCGATCACTTTTCCGGTAGCCGGGTTGATGATCTCCTGCGTCTCACTGCCCGTGCCGGGCGTCCACTCGCCGCCGATGAACATCTCGTGGCGTCGAAGCGTCGTGCTCATATGCCCCTCCCTATTTCCGCGAAGCTTTGTGCTCAGCAGCGATTTCGCCCAGCGCCGAGCCCAGGATGTCGAGTCCTTCGTCGAGATGTGCGTCCGGGATGGTCAACGGCATCAGCGTGCGGATGACGTTGTGGTGGGTGCCCGCGCGCAGCAGGATCAATCCCTTCTCGCGTGCGGCCGCGAGGACGCGGGCCGTCTCCTTGTCCGCCGGCTCCTTCGTGTCGCGGTCGCGCACCAGCTCCATGCCCGCCATCGCGCCTACGACACGGACATCGCCCACGATGTCGTGCTCGGCGGCCCAGCTCTGCATGCGTTCTTCGAGGACGGAACCGATTCGCGCGGCGCGTTCCGGCAGCTTCTCGTCGCGCATCACGTCCATTACCGCCACGCCCGCCGCGCAGGCGATGGGATTGCCGCCGTAAGTGCCGCCCAGGCCGCCCGGGTCCGGAGCGTCCATCACGTCGGCGCGACCGACGACACCGGACAGAGGGAACCCGGCGGCCAGGCTCTTGGCGACCGTGACGAGGTCGGGCTGGACGCCAGAGTGCTCGATGGCGAAGAACTTGCCGGTGCGTCCGAAACCACTCTGAATCTCGTCGGCGATCAAAAGGATGCCGTGGTGCTCGGTCAGCTCTCGGAGCCGGACCAGGAAGTCGGTCGGGGCCGGCACGAAGCCGCCTTCGCCCAGGACCGGCTCGATGATCACGGCGGCGACGCGCTTCGGCGAAACCTCGGACTCGAAGAGGTTCTCCAGCGAGGCGAGCGCCCGCTGGGTGTTCCAGCCCCGGTACTCATACGGGAACGGGGACTGGTAGATCTCGGAAGCGTACGGGCCGAAGTTCTGCTTGTAGGGGCTGACCGACCCGGTGAGGCTCAGCGTGAGGAGCGTGCGCCCGTGGAAGCTGCCGCGGAAGCTGATCACCGCGGGCCGGCCGGTAAAGGCGCGGGCGATCTTGACCGCGTTCTCGACCGCCTCGGCCCCGGTGCTCAAGAAGATCGCCTTCTTTGGCCCTGCCAGGGGTGCGACCTCGCAGAGCCGCTCGGCCAGGCGCAGGTAGGACTCGTACATCACCACCTGGAATGAGGTGTGCGTGGCGCGCTCCAGCTGGGCCCGCACCGCCTCCATGACGTGCGGGTGGCCGTGCCCGACGTTCATGACGCCTATGCCGCCGGCGAAGTCCACGTAGCGGCGCCCGTTGACGTCCCACAGCTCAGCGCCTTGGGCCCGGTCGGCGACCATGGGGTGGGCCGAGGTGATTCCCCGCGGGATGTACCGCGCGCGAAGCTCGGTCAGCTCCGCGTCAATCGACTTCTCGACCTTCACCCGGCCATTCAAGCAGATACGATCCGGCACTGTGGACGCCGCTGCCGGTGCAGTCGAGAGGCTCTGGCCGGGAAGGCCTGCCAAGGTGACAGCCCTTAGCGGCGGCATCACCAATCACAACTTCAAGGTCGAGGTCGAAGGAGCGGTCTACGTGCTGCGCATGGGCGGCGCCAAGACAGGTCTTCTAGGCATCGACCGGGCCGTCGAGCACGCCGCAAGCCTGCGCGCGGAGGAGATTGGGTTGGGACCACTGGTGGCGGATTTCGTGGCCTCGGAGGGTTGGCTGGTGACCCGGTTCATCGACGGCCGGCCGATCCCCGTCGAGGCGATGAGAAGCCCATCCGTTTTGGGCCGGCTGGCGGACGCCTTACTTCGGCTGCACTCCGCGGCTGCGATCCCAGGCCGCTTCGACGCGTACGCGGTCGTCGACGTTTACCGAGCCGAGGCGGAAGCGAACGGGGTCAAGATACCTACGGAGTTCGCAACCGCTCGCGAAGTGGCCGAGCGGATCCGTGTCACCCGCGGCCATCAACCGCTCGTGCCCTGCCACAACGACCTGCTCAACGCCAACTTCCTGGACGACGGCGCGATCCGGATCGTCGACTGGGAGTACGCGGGCATGGGCGATCGCTTTTTCGACCTGGCCAACTTTTCCGTCAATCACGAGTTCGGCGTCGACGACGACCGGCGCTTGCTGGCTGCCTACTTCGGGGTCGACCGTGACGCAGACTTCGCCGCGCTGCGGCTCATGCGCTTCATGTCCGACTTCCGCGAGGCGATGTGGGGGGTCCTGCAGAGCGGGATCTCGGAGCTTGATTTCGACTTCAAGAGCTACGCGGCGAAGCACTTCGACCGGCTCGAGCGGACCGCCGCGGACCCAGTTTTTGGCCGCTACCTGGAGTCATAGCCCGCATCCGACCGCGGATCCAAGAATCGGTCCGTCGAAATTGGCCTCCCCGTCAAACCGGTGGCGTTCGCAGCACTTCGAGCACCTCTTCGCCGTATTTGCGCAGCTTCGAATCTCCCACACCGGGGACCCGCAGGAGATCGGCCATGCTCGTGGGTCGTGCCGCCGCGATCGCGGCGAGGGTGGAGTCGTGGAACACCACGTACGCGGGAACGCCGGCTGCGCGCGCGGTCTCCAGGCGCCAGCGCCGCAGACGGTCCAGCGTCTCCACCGGGACGCCGGCGCCAGTCATGGCACGGCTGCCGAGGCTTGGTGCCTCGGCCGGAAGCGTGACCGGCGGCGGCGTCCCCCGCGTCACCGCCTCGCGGCCCGCCGGCGTGAGCTCGACAACCGGATACTCTCCCGAACTCTGGCGCGCTAGGCCGGCTCCCACCAGTTCGGCCAGGAGCTGCCGGACTCGCTCGTCGCTCCATTTCTTCAGCGTGCCGTAGAACGCCAGCTCTTGGACCCATGGTTGGGCGGCCGACCATCGAGTCCGCCGGCCGCCCAGCACCGCGGCCACATTGGCAAGTCCGACTCGTCCGCTGAATCGTGCGATTGCTGCGAGCCCGGCGATCACCGCGTCAACCGGCACCGGCTCCTCCGGAGGCCTCGCCGCGAGGCAGTTGTCGCAGGCGCTGCAGTGTCGCGCCACGCCCTTCTCGCCGAAGTAGTCCGCGATTCGTGCATGTCTGCACTCGCGCATCTCGGCGTAGGCCATCATCTGTGCCAGCCGCGCATAGGCATGGTCCTTCAGCGGCGAGCCGTCTTCGAGGCCTGACTGCTCGATGAAGAAGGCCTGAAGGTCGCGGTCCGCCGGGCTGTAGAGGAGCGTGCATTCTGCCCCTTGCCCGTCCCGCCCTGCCCGGCCGGCCTCCTGGTAGTACGCCTCCAGGCTGCCGGGTAGGTCGTAGTGGATCACGCGCCGGATGCCGGCTATGTCCACGCCCATGCCGAATGCCGAGGTGGCAACCACGACCCTGCTGCGCCCTTCCGTGAAGTCCTCCTGAATGCGGCGGCGTAGCGAGGCCTCTTGACGCCCGTGGTAGCAAGCGACGCCCAGGTCGGCGGCCACCTCCTCGGCCGCCCTGACCGTGCCCACATAGACGAGTGCGCGCTGTGCTGCGCCTGGCAGCAGACGACGCAGCTGCTCGCGCTTGGCGCGCTCGCCCCGGCATCGAAGTACCGAGAGTGTCAGCGTCGGCCTATGGAATCCAGTGACCGAGATAAAGGGATCCCTCAGGTCAAGCGAGCTTGCGATGTCGGCTCGAACCTGCGGTGTCGCGGTCGCCGTGAACCCCGCCACAGGTGGTCGCCCGCAGGCCACGATCGCGGCAGCCAGAAGACGGTAATCAGGCCGGAAGTCATGTCCCCAGGTGGAGATGCAATGCGCCTCGTCGACCACCACCCGGCGAACGCGCAGCTCGGCGAGCCGTTCCATGAACCCTGGACGCCCAAGTCGCTCGGGCGCCAGGAACACCATTCGGTAATTGCCTGCGATTGCCCCGCGGAGCCGATCGACCTGCTCGGACCGCTCAACCGACGAGTTGATGAACGTCGCGGCGACGCCTCGCCCGGTAAGGCGGTCGACCTGGTCCTTCATGAGCGCGATCAGCGGCGAGACGACTATCGTCAGCCCGTCGTCGACGACAGCCGGCACCCAGTAGCTGATGCTCTTCCCGGACCCGGTGGGCGCGACCGAAAGAACGTCGCGTCCCGCAAGCATCGCCGCCACGACCTCTGCCTGGCCGGGGCGGAATTCGTCAAGGCCGAAAACCTCGCGCAGCACGCGCTCTGCCCTGTCGATCACCCCGGGGATTCTGACCGGAATGCCGAAGCCGGACCAGCGCTCTTTACAACCAGGCCGTACCCTGCGTCGCCCGCATCCGACCGCGGATGCGGCACTCGCGTGCGCTGCGAGAGGCGCATCGCGCGAATGCGGGAATGGCATCTCGCCCTCGGGTCCTAGCTCCTGATCTTTTCCCCGGAGGGGTCGTAAAGGGGGTCTTTGGCGATTTGGCCGGCGACCCAGGTGCCAAAGATCTCGACCTCGACGGCCGTGCCGACCGCTGCGCTCGCCGGGACGTACGCGTATGCGATGGACCGCCCGACCGTGTACCCGTACCCGCCGCTCGTCACGCGCCCGGCCACCTCGCCGCCGATGCGCACCGGCTCCGAGCCGAGCGCGACCGCACGCGGGTCGTCGAGCACGAGACAGGAAAGCCTCGTCTTCGCCGGCGCCTCGCGTTTCTTCAACAAAGCCGAGCGCCCGATGAACTCGCCCTTGTCGAGCTTGACGCAGAAGCCGAGCCCGCTTTCGTAGGGGTCGGCCTCAGGGCCGATGTCGGCGCCCCACACCCGGTAGCCCTTCTCCAGTCGCAAGGAGTCGACGGCCTTGTAGCCGCCGGCGGTGAGTCCCATCTCGTGCCCAGCCTCCCAGAGGGTGTCCCACAGCCGCAGGCCGAACTCGGCCGGGCAGTACAGCTCCCACCCGAGCTCGCCCACGTACGTGACGCGGAGGGCGAGGCAAGGAACGGAGCCGACGGCGAGGCGCTGCGCCGTCATGAATGGGAACGCTTCGTGGCCGATCGGGCTCGGTGTGAGCGGCTGGAGAATATTCCGGGCGGCGGGGCCCCAGAGTCCGATGCACGCGTAAGCCGACGTGACGTCTTCGACCTGCACGGATCCGTCATCCGGTGCGTGGTCGCGAATCCAGAAGAGGTCGTGCTGGCCGAAGGCGGTGCCGGTGATGACGCGAAAGCGGTCTTCTCCAAGCCGGGTCACGGTGAAGTCGCATTCGATGCCGCCGCCGACGTTGAGCATCTGGGTGTACGTGAGGGCGCCGACCGCGCGGGCGACTCGATTGTCGGTGAGGCTCTCCAGGAAAGAGGCGGCACCTCGACCGCGGACCTCGATCTTCGCGAATGACGTGAAGTCGAAGACCGCGGCCGACTGTCGGCACGCCATGTGCTCGGCCCCGATCGCGGGCGACCAGAGGCGACCCGCCCATCCACGGGGTCGCAGCGTCTCATCTCCCCGCACGCCGTTCGGCTCGAACCAGTTGGCCCGCTCCCAACCTGATTTCTCGCCGAACGCCGCGCCGAGCTCAGAGAGCCGAGGGTAGATCGGCGAGACGCGCAGCGGCCGGCCGGCGCTGCGCTCGTGCCCTGGGTACTTGACGTCGTAATAGGTCGAATACACCTCGCGTGTGCGTGCCAGCGTGTACTCGCGGCTTGTGTAGTGGCGGCCGAACCGCCGCGAATCCATCTCCCATGTGTCGAGTCCAGGTCGTCCGTCGATGATCCACTCCGCGACCAGCCGGCCCATCCCGCCCGCGCCCGCCAGTCCGTGAGCGCAGAAGCCTGCGGCGACCCAGAAGCCGCGTACCTCTGATGGTCCGAGGATGAACTCGTTGTCTGGGGTGAATGCCTCCGGTCCGTTGACGAGACGAACGACCTGCGCATCCTTGATCGAAGGCGTTCGCACGATCGCGTTCGTCATGAGAGGTTCGAAACGATCCCAGTCCGGCTCCAGAAGCCTGCCGTTAAAGTCCGCTGGGATGCCGTCGAGGCTCCACGGCGCCGGGTCGCGTTCGTAGCCGCCCATGATCAGCCCGCCCGACTCTGGCCGGTAGTAGACGAGCAGCGAGGGATCGCGCATCGTCGGCATGTCGAGCGGCAGGCCGGATGGCTTGGTGATCAGGTATTCGTGGGCCATCGGGATCAGCGGCACGTTGACGCCGACCATTTGTCCGATCTCGGGAGCAAACATTCCGCCCGCGTTGACCACCAGCTCCGTCTCGATGTCTCCCTTGTCGGTGATCACGCGCCGCACGCGACCGTCGCGGACGTCGATGCCGGTGACGCGCGTGTCCTCGTAGATCTCGGCGCCGCCGCGCCGAGCGCCTTCGACCAGCGCGAATGTGAGCTGGCTTGGATCGATGTACCCGTCGGTGGGCAGGAACGCCGCGCCCATAACGCCGTCGGTCGACATCGGCGGGAACATGCGCTGCGCCTCCTGCGCCGACACGAGCTCCAGCGGCAGGCCGAACGTCTTCGCCCATCCCGCCTGGCGCGCCAATTCCTCCATGCGCTCCTGGCTCGAGGCCAGGCGCAGCGAGCCGACCTCGCGCCACCCGGTTTCGAGCCCGACCTCCTTGCCGAGCGACCGATACAGATCGACCGAGTTCATCATCATCTGGGTCAAGCTCAGCGAACCGCGCAGCTGGCCGACGAGTCCCGCCGAGTGGAACGTGGACCCGCTGGTGACTCGCGATCGCTCAACCAGGACGGTGTCGGTCCAGCCCAGGCGGGCAAGCCAGTAGAGGATGGCGGCGCCGCCGACGCCGCCGCCGATCACGACCGCGCGCGCGTGCGTCTTCATCTTTCTGTCACGCCCCCCACCCTAGCCCTCCCCCGTTTTCGCGGGGGAGGGCATACCCCAGACTCCCCCGCTTTCGCGGAGGAGAGATGTGTCGATCAGGCGGGAGATTTGGCCGGCTGGATCGCCGGTGTCTTGGGCGCCTTGCGTTGCGCGACCAGGTAGTAGATCAAGCCGACAAGCAGAATCACGCCGAGTGTGAACTCGAAGACCGGAATGTCGCCGATCGGACCGCCGATCGTGACGTTCGGCAGAGCGCTCAGCGGAGGGTTCTGCCCGCCGACCGAGGCATTACGCGGCCACAGGAAGTTGATCTCCATGGCGATGCCCCACAAGAGGGCGAGGATGTTGACGATCGTGCCCCAGCCGCCGAGCTTGAACGGCGTCGATTCCTGCGGCCAGCCGCGGAAGCGGGCGATGAGGATGGCAATGTTGCCCAGGATGTACGAGAGGTAGATCATCCCGGTAGCGCCGATCGCGATGGTGCCCGCACCCGCGTAGTAGATGAGCGGAATACCGGCAAGCACACCGATGACGATGCAGGTGCCGATCGGCGTGTGTAGCGACGGGTGGACGTTGTTGTAGACACGGGCCAGCGGGAGCTTGCCGTCACGCGCCATACCGAACGCGAGGCGGATGGTCGCGGTCTGGATCGCGAGGCAGCACACGTAGATCGCCGCGAACACGACGAACAGATAGAGGTTGGCTGCCCAGCCCGGGAAGTTCGATTCGATGATGGTCACGAGCGGGAATGGGTACTTGCCGGCTGCGGTATCGGAGACGAACTTGCTCATGTCCCCAGGGATGGCGATCACGACGGCGATCAGGAAGATCGCGCCGATGATGGCCGCACCTATGATCGACGCGAGGACTGCGCGCGGCGCCTCCCGTCGCGGGTTCTTGGTCTCTTCGGCGAGAGTGCTCGCGGTGTCGAACCCGTAGATCACGAAGAGCGACATGAACATGGCGGCCAGGAACGTGCCGGACTGATTACCGAAGCCGGAACCGAGATAGCTGCCGTCGAAGAAAACCGACGGCGACTGGTGATGGTAGAAGAGGAGTAGAACGAGGGCGAACACCACCATGCCGAGAATCTCGAACACGACTCCCGTGTTGTTGACGAACGCGACCAGCCTGACTCCGAAGATGCTCAGCAAGGTCGTGCTCAGGAGCACGATGGCCGCCGTGTTGCGCTGGGACTCCGGGGTGACGGGTATGTTCATGCCCATGTTGTTGAGCAGAGGGATGAGCACGAGCGGAACGGTCGCCACGACCGCCGCGATGGTGAGCACTCCCGCAAACAGGTAGATCCAGCCGGTGAACCAGGCGTAGGTCCGGTTCGAAAGGTACTTGGTCCACTGGTAGACAGAGCCCGCGACCGGGAAATGCGAGCTCACCTCGGCGAAGTTGAGGCCTACCAACAGCTGCCCGACGACGACGATGGGCCAGCTCCAGAAGAAGGCCGGTCCGGCCAGGCCAAGGCCCAGGATGAACAGAGTGAAGATGCCGGTTGACGGCGAGATGTAGGAGAACGCGACGGCGAAGCTGGAGTAGACCCCCAGTGCCCGTCTCAGCTCTGGTTTGTAGCCGAACCTCGCAAGATCCTGAACGTCCGCATGGTGTGCTTCCTCGGACACGCTCAACTCCCAACCCCTCCCTCGGCTTGCGCCGCCCGAAACGTTTGTTACAGAAGTAGCGCCGAAGCTATCACCTGGTGCTCTCTGCGTCAACGCTCGCGTTTGGCGCAACAGGGAGGGCTGGGGCCGGCGCGGCCGGCCCCAGTCAGCTACATCTGGAAGATCGGGCGGACCTCCACGGCCCCGACGCTGGCCGCGGGGCACTTGGCCGCGTACTTGACCGCCTCGTCGATGTCCCCGGCCTCGATCACGTAGAAGCCGACCAGTTGGTCACCGCCCTTGACGAATGGTCCTGAGCTGGCCTCGGTAGAGCCGTTACGAGCGCGCACCGTCTTCGAGGTCGTCGACGGTTGCACCGGATCGCCCGCCTTGAACATGCCCTTGCCGTCGATCTCGGCGAAGTAGGTGTTGAAGGCATCGTTCTGCGCGTTGAAAGCCGGGGTGCCCGGAGCGGGCATCTTCGATTCGTCGACATAGAGGAGATAGAGGTATTTCACGTTTGACTCCTTTTGAGCATCGCCGCCGTAGGCGGCGTTTTAGACGGGTTTGGCTTGGGCCAGGACCTGCTCGCGGGTGACGCCCTGCATGTGGTGAACCTCGCTGGCGTGTTCCTGGACGCCTTTCACGAGCTTCTCCTCGTCGTCAGTCTCGAGCTTCCAACCGCATTCGCATTCGACTCGCTTCTTCATATGTCTCCTTATAGGCTGCCGGGCCGGCGGTAGCATCTTCGCCGGCAGGGTTTGGGGAATGTTTGGAAGCTATTAGCTTGAGGATTTACCTTACGGGAGAGGTCCAGGTCGAGCTTGGAGAGCGCCTGCTGCGCGAATCAAAGCTCGGCGGGCCGCAAGGCCGGTTCGTGCTCGCCTACCTGGTGACCGAGAGGAAGCGGGCAGTCACGCAGGCGGAGCTCGCCGAGGCTTTGTGGCCCGAGTTCCTTCCTGCCTCCTGGGCGCTGGGGCTCAGCGCCATCGTCAGCAGGCTGCGATCGCGCCTCGCCGGCGTGGGCTTGCCGCGCTCCCGCATCATCGGCAACGCATTCGGCTGCTACCAGTTCACTCCGCCTGGCGAGACCTGGGTCGACGTGGAGGCGGCGCTCGAAGGAGTTGACGCCGCCGAGGGCGCGCTCGTCGCCGGGAAACCTCAGGCCGCATACGGACCGTCGCTGCTCGCGACCACCATCCTCCGGCGTCCGTTCCTGCTTGGGGATGACGGAGCGTGGGCGGAGGGCCGGCGCTCCGCGCTGGCCGCCGCGCTCCTCCGAGCTCTCGACTGCAGGGTCGAAGCCCTGGCGGCCAACAACGAGCTCGAGCTGGCCCTGAGCCACGCGCGCGAGGTTGTTCGCCTCGAGCCGTACCGGGAGTCGGGATATCGCCGGCTGATGCGCACGCTGGATCGCATGGGCGACAGGGCGGAGGCGATCCGCGTCTATCTAGAGTGCGGGCGGCTGTTGAAGCTGGAGCTGGGAGTCTCTCCGTCGGACGAGACGGACGCGCTCTACCGAGAGATCGCCGGCTGAAGGAAAGACCGGCCGGCGGAGCCCAGCCATGCGCCCGTAAGCCCAAGGAGCAGGCCGACGACGCAGGTGAGGACGATGGGAATCGCCGCCTCGTGGCCGAAGCCCATGATCGCCGCGAGGCTTTGGGCCGTGGGTGCCAGCCCGACCCTGATCTGAGCCGCAGCGAGCGGGAGCGCCCACCCCAGGAGGCCGACGAAGGCTCCGGCCGGGATCGCCACGCGGGCGCGCGGCTCGACGATCCCGAAGACCAGACCCACGACGAACGGCGCCCACCAAGCGCCCACCAGCACGCCGGCCACCGAGATGAGCACGCCCAGGATCACGGCCGCGACCACCTTCACGGCTGCAGGCTCCAGGTTTTCGACCCACTCGCCGAGGTGGCCGCATCAGCCGTCAGCATCGCGGCGTACTGGCCGTTGAACCAGGTGTCGACGCGGTTCGCATACCACGGCGAAGCCGGGTTCTCGCTCTGGCCTCCCGGGTAGATGGCCTGGAAGGTGCCGGCGCCCCAGTCGACCACCATCCGCCAGCTCGGTCCCTCGCTGGAGGGGAAACCGGGCGCGGCCAGCGGCGTGTTGGCGTCGCCGCGGTCGGGCCGGGGGCCGTAGTTGAGACCGCTGACCTGCGCCAGGTTCTCGATCACGCGCTGGTGGACCTTGCCCCACGTCCACGTATTGGGGTCGGCGCCGAATTGCTTCGTCAGAGTTGAGACGGTGGACGTGAATGCGATTTGCATCACATCCGAGGCTGTGTGGGACGAGCCCCCATACGTGAATACGGAGTTGGTCGGGTCACCGAGCGTCCAGGCTTCGAGGTCCTGGCCGAGAGCACCGTTCACCTCCGAGCGGGCAACCGTGACATCGCGCGAATGCCAGTAGCGATCGAAGGTCGCCGCAAGATATGACTGCCAGAACGTCCACCAGATCGTGGCGGCCGGCGAGTTGATCTCCATCCGGTAATCCCAGTTCGTCAGGAGGTCTTTCGACGGCGAATTCGGGATCGCCTGCAGCAGGATGGGCACGATCTCGGAGGCGAGGTAGTCGCGCGTGTCGGTCTGCAGCGCCATCATGTCCGCCGCGCTGAGCTTTCCAGCCTGGCTCAGCACGCGGTGGATCTCGTTGGCGCGGTACCCGGGGTTGAAGAAGTTCGACGCCGTTCCGATGTAGTACGGGTAGTCAGCGGTGACCTGGCGCTGGTTGGCGGACCAGACGACACCGCCCGGCGGGTCGTAGGCCTGCGGGATGTTGTCGTACGGGATGGTGCCTGTCACGTCATACTCGCCGGTCCCCGGCATCGGCAGCCACGGCTGGCCGCCGGCGATCTGCGGGTAGTAGCCCGCAGAGATCAGGCCGATGTTGCCCTTGTCGTCGGCGTAGACGAAGTTCTGCGACGGCGCGTGCCAGTCCCGCAGCGCGGTTCGGAAGCCCTGAAAATCGCTCGCCTGGTCAACGCCGAGCAGCACGTCCAGATCCTGCGACGGAATGTTGCCCGCCCACCACACTGACGTGGTCTGGCCGCGTTCCGTGATGACCGGGCCATGTACGCTGAGCTTCACCGTCAGGTGTTCCGTGGACCCGCCCAGCACGGGGATGTCGTAGCTCACGCTCTTGTATGTCTGCCAGGAGCCGTTCCAGAAGTACTGGTTCGGATGTGCCGAGTCCTCCTTCTCCTCGTAGAAGAACGTGGCCTGGTTCTGGCCGTTGGTCTCGCTCCAGGCGATGTGCTGGTTGTGCCCGATCGCGACCACTGGCGTGCCCGGGAAGCTCACGCCGCTCACGTGGTAGCCGGGTGAATCCATGGTCAGCTGGAACCAGATCGACGGCAGCGTCAAATGCAGGTGAGGGTCGCCCGCCAGGAGTGCACCACCGCTCGCGCTTTTGCCTCCAGCGACGGCCCAGTTGTTGCTGGCGCCGCCGGTGGTTCCCATGCCCGGCGGCAGGGCGGCCAGTCTTTGATACACATCAGCTGCGGCGGTCGCCTCAGCGTCCGTGACCTGGGCCATCGCCGCGATGGGCGCCACCGTCGGCTGGCCTGGATAAGGTCCGGGATCATATGGAGATTGCGGATTTGGCGGCAGGATGGGAAACCACTGGGCCGTGAGCTCGGGACCGAGCGACTTGTCGAGGAGCGCCATCACCAGCGGCGTATCGCTGAAGTCGAGCGTGTACGTCATGTCGCCCTTGACGATCAGTGAGTCGATGGGCGTCCAGGGTTTTGGCTGGTATCCGAGCAGCGTAAACATCGCCGGCAGCTGATGGTCGGCCTCGACCTGCGCGATGCGATCGTTGACCCCCTGCGCGTAGGCGACGAGAGCAAGGCGCGAACGGTTGTCCGGCGCCAGCGCGCTCCACTCGAACTGCGCCGTGCGCACCAGCCCGAGCTGCAGCTGAAACCGGTCGCTGTCGAGCGCCGCTTTGCCGACGACCTCGGACAGTCGTCCTTCGCCCTGCCTGCGCAGAAGATCCATCTGGAACAGCCGGAAGCGGGCATGCACATAGCCCGTGGCGAGGAAGAGGTCGTGGTCGGTCTGCGCCACGATGTGGCTGGTGCCGTCCTGCTCCAGGGTCACCCTGACCGGCTGCTGGAGCCCCGCCAGGTGAAGCGTCTCGCTGCTGATCACTGCGTCGGCGGCCATGGTCCAGGCGCCGGTGGCCGGGTTGAAGGCGGTGCCCAGCGCGGGAAGGGGTCCCGCGCCGAAGAAAGCGGCGTAAAGCACCGCAGCCGATGAGATCGCGGCCGCGAGTGCGTTGAGAGCGCTCGGCACCCGCCGGGGACGCTTCGACGCACGGCCCGCTGCGACCGGATGCCCGGGAGCATGCGTTCCTTTCTTCGGAGGGGATACAACCGCGGGATCAAGCGCCACTGCGGGAATTTTGAGGCACCCGGGACGGCGACTCGTCCAGTGAGTCGTACTTTGCGCCACGAAAAGGGTCCCGCCGGGGCACCCGGCGGCTACTCTTTGGAGCCGGGTACCGGGGGGCTTATTGACTCGGCCACGCCGAAAAGGAATTGAGCGGTGCAGCCAGGCATCGTCGGCATAAGGGGAGCGATCACCGCCGCCTGGGAGGAGGACCTGCGCGCCGTGCGGCAGGATCGCTACGACACTGACACGGGTAAGGAAGCACTCGCATTCATCCAGCGCTGCTACGCGCTGGTGTCCGATCTGCGCGGACCGATCCAGAAGGCCTGGGGCCAGGGCGGTCACGTCCACGTGGCGGACAGCCCCAACGTCGTGGGACCTGGGCCTCGCGTGTCGCAGACACGGATCAAGCTGCGCAACCACGGCGAGCTCGTCGCGGTCGAAGCCTTCACTTACACCGACGGAACCTCCAAACACAACCCCTCGCTCGGGCTGGACAGAGAGATCAGGGTCGTGGGCACCGGCGCTCTCACGTTCGTGCAGGAGCTCTACCGAACGACCGTCGACTTCTTGCAGGTGGCGCTGAGCCTGGATCTGGCGCTTGGCGGATCTGCGTGGCTGTTCGAGCAGGTGGTGGCCAATCACTTCGTCGCCACCGGTAAGTGGCCGGCTCTCGGCGATGTCTATCAACGAGCGACGCGAGAGTTCGCCATCGAGGACAGCTTTGAGCGCGTGGGCGCCATGTTCGGACCGGCCACGCAGGCCAATGGCAGCAACGGCTCTCACGGCGGCGCCGGTGCAGATGAGAAAGTGACGCTGACGGTCGAGCAGCTGCATCGATGCCGCGACGCCCATGGCGACCCCGAGAATTTCGTCTTGGCGGTGCGGCTGGCCGTCGCGGCAGACCAGGAGAACCGCCGGCTGACCAGCGCTGAGGTGGCGCGCGAGCTGAGCCTGGACGAGCTATCGACCATCAAGCTAGGCCGGTTGCTCGAAGAGTCGCCGGAGGTGTGTCGCGACGCCGAGACTGAACCGGACTTTGCGACCTGGAGCTTTCTTCCGTCCTACAACGTGCACTTCTTCCGGCGCACCAACACGATCGACGAATACGTCGCGGTGCTGGCGACGATCGGGCCGAAGACCGGTTTGGAAGCGGCTCGCGGCGCGCGTTCTCCAGCCTCGATCGCTGTCGAGACGGCGAACTCGCTGCCGGATGGGATCGTCACCTTTCTCATGACCGATGTCGTCGAATCCACCGTGCTGTGGATCCACAGCAGGGCGCAGATGTACGCGGCGATGCGGCGGCATGATCAGCTGCTCAGCGCAGCAATCGAGTCGAACGGCGGAATCGTGATCAAGGAGCGGGGCGAAGGCGACAGCTTCTTCGCTGTGTTCCTGCGGGCGACCGACGCGGTGGCGGCCGCCCTGGATGCGCAGCAGGCGGTCGTGTCCGAGGCCTGGAGGGACGGGATCCAGATCAGCGTCCGCATGGCCGTGCTTACCGGTGAGGCTGACGCTCAGGACCGCGACTATCGATCGCCCGCAGTCAATCGCTGCGCCAAGCTGCGCCGGCGCGCCGTGGGCAACCAGGTGCTCGTCTCGGAGACCACCTATTCAATCGTGGCGGATATCCTCCGGGACGACATCCAGCTCGTCAGCGTCGGCAAGCGGCGGCTCGAGGGCCACGAGCGTCAAGAGGAGATCTACGTGCTGCAGCACTCGGAGGTCGCCCTCGAAGCGATGGTGGCCGAAGACGAAGTTCTCGCGTAGCGGAAGACATCGATGAAAAGCGCCGTTGAAGTGGATTCAGTGGGACGAGTGAACACCACACCGAGCCGCGCGGGCGTCGACCGATACTCCGTCATCCTGGTGGCGGTGGCGGCCACTTTGTGGGCGACCGACGCGTACTTCCGCAACCAGCTGGTTCAGCACCTGAGCCCAACCCAGATCGTCGTCGCCGAAGACGCGCTGGTCATGCTCTTCCTGCTTCCCGTGCTGTTCCGCAATCGCCACGAGCTGCGAGCCCTGGGGGCGCGCGGATGGACCGCGGTCGTGATCATCGCCGCCGGCGCGCAGGCGCTGGCGACCATCCTGTTCACAGCGTCGTTCTCGATCGCTGCCCAGCATCAATTGTTCGCGGAGACGTTCGTGCTCCAGCAGACACAGCCGCTCATCGCGATCGTGCTGGCCTGGATCGTGCTCGGCGAGCGCCGGCGGCCGTGGTTCTGGCCGGCGGCCACCGTGGCGATCGCAGCGGTCTATATGGTCCTGTTCGCGAGCGACCCGCTGTCGCCTTTCACGGCGCTGCAGAACGGCCGCCTCGAGGTGGGGCTCTTCGCGCTGGGCGCGGCAGCGCTCTGGGGCAGCGGCACGGTGCTCGGGCGCTTTGCGCTCGGGTCGATCTCATTCTGGAGCATGACGGCGCTGCGCTTCACGCTGGCGTTCCCTGTGCTCGTGGTCGTGGTGCTGGCGCAGAACGGCTTCGGCGGCTTCACTCACTACCGCCTGAGCGACTTCGTGCCCAACCTGCTGGCCATCGCCATCGTTCCTGGACTGCTGGCCCTGCTCCTGTACTACCGCGCCCTGTCGAAGACGCCGGCCTCGCTTGCAACCATTGCCGAGATGGCGTATCCGGTGGCCGCGACTCTCATCGCGTCGGCGCCGCCGCCGTGGGGCTTCAACCAGCCTCTATACGCGTTGCAGATCGTCGGCACCGCGCTGTTGATGGGGGTGATCGTGCTGTTCAACTGGTCGAAGGACAACGCGCAGCCGGTGGTGGCACGACCGCTATCGCTGGCTGAGAGCTAGCATCTACACCGCGTGATCTGTAAGGGGATGAATGGTGGCTGAGTACGGGACGTCGGTCGCAACGACTGCTTCGCCGGATCGCGTCTGGACGATCTGGTCCGACATGTCCACGTGGGGCGACTGGAACCCCAACGTGTCGACGATGGATTGGCAGGGTGGCTTTGAGTCCGGCACCGCCGGGGTCATGAACACGCGGGCCGGCCAGCACCACAAGATGCGCCTCGTCGACGTTGTGCGCGGCCACAGCTTTGCATTGGAGACGAGCGTGGTTCCGGGCACGACCTTCCGCTTCAACTGCCGAATTGACTCGTTAGGGGGCGAAGCGAAGATCGCCCAGTACGTCGAGGTCAAGGGTCCGCTCGGGCCGATTCTGCGAGGCATGCTGGGGCCGCAGGTTTCGAAGGAGTTCGGGATCCTTCTGGCCAACCTCGCCAAGAGGGCTGAAGCGGCCTAGCTCAGGCGCGACAGCGCGGCGTGGACGAGATCGGCCTCGCCGGGTTGCAGGTGGCTGCCCAGGTTGCGTTCGAGGCTGCGAAGGAACACGGTGTGTGCCTTTTCGTATGTCGCTCTTCCCTTGTCGGTCAGGTGGGCGTATACGCCACGGCGGTCGGTCGGACACGAATGGCGATCAATCAGGCCGGCGTTGATCATCTGGTTCAGACGGCGGGAAGCGCCGCTGTCGGTCAGGCCCTCAATTCGGGCGAGATCCTGGAAACGGAGCATCGCGCCTGGTGCGCGGCTCAGGTGCGCCAGGACCTCGTACCAGCCAAGCGCAATGCCGGTCTGGGGCAGCATGTCCTTCTCGATCGCGGCCGACATCGAGCCGTGTGCACGATTGATTCCTTCCCACAGCTGGATCGCTTTGGAGCTGGTGAGCTTGGCCATCGGGGTAATCCTATTCACTTGAGTCGCACATATAGAAGGACGAGGGGGGACAGCAGCCCGTCCCCCCTCGGAGCAACCTTCAGGATGCCTGCGCGAGCTCTCCTACTTTGACCACGATCTCGGCGTCGACCTCGAGCTTGATCGTGTGGCTCGCAAACGGCACTGCGCCGGCGAGTCCGTCCCAGTTGAGGCCCCAGTCCATGCGGTTGAGCTGGCCGCGGGCGCTGATGCCAACGCGCTCCTTGCCGCCGAACGGGTCGGGCAGGCGGCCTTCAATGGCTGCGTCGAGCACGATTGGCTTGGTGACGTCCTTGACGGTGAGGTTCCCCGTCACCCGGAAGTTCTCGGCATCGACCGCCTCGACGCCGGTGAGCTTGAACGTGATGTACGGGTACTTCTCGACGTCGAAGAAATCGCCAGAGCGAAGGTGGGTGTCCCGCTGGTCGCTCCTCGACTCGAGGCTTGCGACCTCGACCTTGACCTCGCCGCGGGCCTTGGTGTAGTCGTCGTCGGGTCCCTCAAACTGGCCCTCGAACTTGTTGAACCGTCCTCGCACCGTGGACACTCCCAGGTGCTTGGCGGTAAACCCGATATGCGTGTGTCCCTGATCGATCTCGTACTTGACCATGTTTTCCTCCTGGAAAGAGTGATTCGTTACCCCTTACTACTTGCTTGCGCAAGCAACTATTCCAGGAGAACGCGGGCCCTGGGCCAGGCATTACGAGGTGGCACGCAGATCAGCCGCCTGGTGGTGCTTAGGGAGCCGAGCCTTTCCGCACAAAAAAGGCCCCTTGCGACCTGCGCCAGCTGACCACGATGCCTGCGAGCATCGCGATGAGGAAGGCGGCCAGCCCCGCGGCGAACAGGATCGGTCCGACTTCGCCCGAGCCGATCGCTGCCCCGAGCGGCGTCCAATCGACCGTCGCCGCTGCATTGAGCCACGCGATCAGGCCCGCGCCGAATGCGATCAGCCCCAGCGTCCAGCGCTTCTCGGATCGAGACATCTGCGTCAGGTCGAGGCGGCGCTGCCCAGGTGGGACCGGGATCCGGCCGAGGCGGGTGAGCAGGACCAGCCAGACGATCAGCATCACGAGGCCGATCGCCAGCGCCACCCACGGGTAGGCCGTCTGGTCGATTGGCGAGAGGTCGGCGGAGCCGGCCCACGCAGCCATCGGCAACGCCCAGATGAGGCTCGTCACCGCGGCAGCGCCGGTCCTGCCGAAGCGCCCGACCAGGCGGTTCATGAGGGGTACTTCTCCTCGAGGTATTGCTCGAACGTGATCTTGCCGTCCGCGTGCTCAGGGCAGAGCAGGCGGCCTTCGGCGAACTGGCGGCTGAACTTGAAGGGGAGCGGCAGGTTGATCAAGCGCTTGTTCAGCTTGCGCGCCTTCAGCCATGACTCGGCGATGGTCTTGAAGGTTCTCGCCTCGGGGCCGCCGAAATCGGGCAGCATCCCGGCCGGCTCACGAACGACCATCTCGACGAGCCGGGCCGCCACCTCGCGCGGGTCGACCGGCTGGAACTGCCACTTGAACGGAACGGTGGCGACCAAAGGCAGAGCCGAGAACCCGCCGAGGAAGGTTTCCATCAGCGTGTGAAACTGTGTGGCTCGCAGGATCGACCAGGGCACGATGTTCTCCTGCACCACAGCCTCCGTGGCGAGCTTGGCCTTGTAGTAGGGATACGCGATGCCCTCCATGCCCACGATCGAGATGTAAACCACGTGCCGGATGCCCTCTTCGCGCGCCATCGCGAGCAGCCGGCGCGTTCCGAGCACGTCTGTGGTTCGCAGCTTCGTAGGCTGGGTGGCGGCGGACGCGGCGTGGATGATGGCGTCCATTCCGATCACAGCTTTGAGGAGCCCGGAGCCCGTGGCGAGGTCGCCCTGGACCGCATCCACGCGGCCCTGGGGATTGCGGCTCAAGATGCGAGCCCGGTGCCCAGAGCTCAGCAACAGCGTGACCACGTGGCGCCCGAGCGCGCCCGTTCCACCGGTGACCAGGACGTTCATCTGAGCGGGTTCATCGTGAGCGAAACGACGCCGAACGTGCCGAACCCGTAGACTGATGGCCTCGGCCGGCTCTGCCGGCCCGCTCCGCTCGGGTCCTCTCTCGCCGTCACGGTAACGGTGTCCTGATCGTCGCGAACCCAATACGAACTTGGAGAGGATCAGGAGAATACGTTGCACGCTATCGCTGAAGCGGGCGTAAGCCCGCGCATACTCGGCTCGTTTGCCGAAGCGGGTGTAAGCCCGCGCCTACTCGCCGTCCTGTCGAAACAGGGCATCACGGAACCGGTCGAGGTCCAGGTCGAAGCCATCCCGGCGCTGCTCGCGGGCCACGACCTCGTCATGGAAGCGCAGACCGGATCCGGAAAGACTCTTGCCTATCTCATCCCGTTGGTCGAGCGGTTGCCGCGCGGCGGGGCCGGGCCTCGAGCGCTGATCGTCACGCCGACCCGGGAACTGGCGCTCCAGGTCGAGAAAGTGCTGCGCGGCCTTGCGACTGACCTCCGCACCACCGTCCTGTACGGCGGTGTCGGCTATGCAACACAGCGGCTCGCTTTGAAGCATGGCGTTGACGTGGTCGTTGGCACTCCGGGCCGCATCATCGACATGCTGGGCCAGGGAAAGCTCTCACTGTCCCGCATCGAGTACCTGGTGCTCGACGAGGCAGACGAGATGCTCGACGCAGGCTTTGCGCCGTCGGTCGAGAAGATCCTGGGGCTCACGTACGAGCCGCAGACGGTGCTTGCCTCGGCAACGATGCCGAGCTGGGTGACCAGAATGGTGGAGAAGCACACGAATAACCCGGTGCAGGTCCGCCTCGAGTCCGACCATGCAGATCGGCTCGAGCATGGAATGCTCCGGGTGGATCGGGACAACAAGCTGCAGACGCTGAGCCGCCTGCTCCGCCGGCACTCGGGGAGCGCGATTGTCTTCGGGCGTACCAAGCACGGTGTGAAGAAGCTCAACCACAACCTTCGCCAGCTGGGTCACAACACGGTCGAGCTGCAGGGGGACCTGTCCCAGTTGGTGCGCGATCGCGCGATGAACTCGTTTCGCGAGGGCCGAAGCCAGATCCTTGTCGCGACCAACGTGGCGGCGCGAGGCATCGACGTCGTCAATGTCGGATTGGTCGTGAATTTCGAGCTGCCTGATTCGGCGCACTGGCTGACCCATCGGGTCGGCCGAACGGCGAGGATGGGGGAGCTTGGGCGCGCGCTGACGTTCGTCACACCCGAGGATGAGCCCGCATGGGTGAAGCTCAGCCGCCAGGGTGCACCTGACATTCGCGAGCTCGACACCAACAAGCTGCTCGACGACGGCAGCTGGCACTACCGAGAAGGCCGGCCGATGCAGTCACATCCGGCGAGCGTTGCTCCGCGCGTCAACCGCAGTCGCGGCGGCAACAACAGGTGGGCGGGTAGGCGGTCGCGCTAAAGCGGTTTAGACGGCGGCCTTCGTGCCGCCGATCTGCTCGCTGAAGAACTTGATGACTCGAGCCCAGGAGTCCTCGGCGGCGGACTTGTCATACGCCTTGCCGCGATCGTTGAAGAAGGAGTGCCGGGCGCCGGGATAGATCTTGATGTCGTGCGCGATGTGGTGCTTGTCGAGCGCCTGGTCGAGGGATCGTCCAGCGTTCGTAGTGGTGTCCTTCTCGGGATAGGAGCCGACCACGGGGCATAGGCGGCTGACCACCTCCAGCGGTCTCGGATTGGCGCCGTAGAAGGGAGCGATTGCCTTGAGCCGTGAGTCGGTGCAGGCCCAGGCGATGGCGAATCCGCCGCCGAGGCAGAATCCGATGGCCCCCATGCGCGCGGGGTCGACGGCGCGATTGTTTGCGAGGTAGGTCAGAGCCGTCTTGAGGTCGTTGACGCCGTAGCGGTTGACGGAGCCGAGAAGCATTCCGGTCATATAGCGAGCCATGCAGACGGCGCGGTTGCGGTCGGTGAAGAGATCGACCGCCAGCGCGACGTAACCGGCCTCGGCGAACCGGTGTGTGATGTCCTTGATGTTGGCGTTCAGCCCGTAGGCCTCGTGGATCACGACCACGCCGGGATGCGGACCCGAGCCGTCGGGCGTCGCAAGATAGCCCCCGCCCTTCAGCTCGCTGCGATCGACATCCAGTGTCTGCATCGGCAAAGGAGATCGTAGAGGAGGGCGCAAGGCGGGCGGTATCATCAACATTCGTCCGGGCGTTTCGTGGGGCCGTGGCGCAGTTGGGAGCGCGTCTGACTGGCAGTCAGAAGGTCAGGGGTTCGAATCCCCTCGGCTCCACCAAATTGTTGTATTCCTGAACGATTTGGGTCGCCGCCTGCGGCTGTTTGAGGATTCTGCAAGGAGGTCGGCGATGACCGATGACCTGCACCTGCGCACCGAGCGCTTGATCCTTCGTCGCTGGCGACCAGGAGACAGGGAGCCATTCGCCTGTCTCAATGCCGACCCAGAGGTGATGGAACATCTCCCCGGCCCGCTCAGCCGCGAAGAATCCGACGGCTTTGCGGATCGCATCGAAGTGTCGTTCGACACTCTCGGTTACGGCCTGTGGGCGGTTGAATTGCCCGGAGTCGCCGAGTTCATCGGCTACGTCGGTCTCGTCTTGCAGCAATTTGAGGCGCCGTTCACGCCCGCAGTGGAAGTCGGTTGGCGACTCGCGCGCGATTACTGGGGCAGGGGGTTCGCGACCGAGGCTGCACGCGCGGCCGTCGCTGATGGTTTTACTCGGGTCGGCCTGAGCGAGATCGTCTCATTCACCGTCCAGGCCAACCTGAGGTCGACGCGAGTGATGGAGCGCTTGGGAATGACGCACGATCCAGCAGACGACTTCGACCACCCGCGCTTTCCTGTAGGGCATTGCCTCAGCCGGCACGTGCTGTATCGCCTCCAGCCCGCCATGGACGTGGCACTGGCCGTGCCGGCCACGGAGACATCGGCCGAACGCTGACTTCGCGGCGGAAACGGGCCCGTCATGGCGGGAAGTCCCTGTTTCGACGGGACCTGGAGCCTCACGGCAGGGCCGAATGGCACGAGTCGCGAGCCGCCATCCCCTGTTGACTAGAACAAGGAGCCGTCCAAAAGCTCAATCAACCCCTCGAAAGAGGGCAAATTTCAGGAGGCAAACAACGTGAACAGTGCAATTCGGTGGCGAATCATCTCAATCCAGGCGATGCTGGTGGTCATACTTGCGGCCGCCTCAGGCTTCCTCTTCTACGAGGGTAGCTTCGTGACCACAATGGTCAAGGACGAGCTGACCGCTCAGCAGGTCTTCTTCCCAGGGGTCGACCAGATCAAGGCCGGCGGCGCGCTGGACCCGGCGGAGTTCCCGCAGGAGATTCGGGACCAGGCCGGCAACCAGGTCACCGACGGCAACCAGGCCAAGATCTACGCCAACGACTTCCTCGGCAAGCACTTGCAGACCGTCGCAGGCGGCTCGACTTACGCCTCGATTGGCACCAAGATCACGGCCGCGAACGCCGCGCTAGCTGCCGCGTCGAAGACGGACCCGAACTACGCAACACTTCAGGCCAACGTCGCGACACTCAACGGCCAGAAGACCACGCTCTTCACTGGCGAGATGCTGCGCGCCACGCTTCTCAACTCGTGGGGCTGGTGGACGCTCGGCGCCTACACCACCTTCGCTGGGATCGGGCTCATGATCGGGGCCCTGGGCGCTCTCGGCGCTCTGGTCTTCGAGCTCTTCGTTGCAGTCCGCAGGCCCGAGTCAGACAAAGTCAAGGTCGCGCAGAAAGTCGTTGCGTGACAGCGCATCTGGACGGCAATACTCCGGCGGGCTCGGCCCGCCGGACCTTTTTTGCCCGGTCGTCCCCGCGCTGGTCATCAACTTCTAGTTAGATTAGAACCGGACATGGCGCTTTCCCGACCCGCGGCCCCAGGCCGCACAGTCGTCAAAAACCCTTATAGCGCCTTGCCCAATTGGCTCTATCCCGCGTTCGTGGTTGTCGCGCTCAGCCTTTTCGGGGCGTTCTCCATCTGGGTGGTGTTCTTTCAGCACGAGGGTTATTACGCGCCTTACCTCAGTCCCTTCTACTCGCCGCTGATCAGGGTCGGGCCGATCCCGCCCGGCGTCTGGGTTGCATGGGCGCCGCTCGCATTTCGCCTCACCTGCTATTACTACCGCAAGGCGTACTTCCGCTCGTTCTTCTGGCACCCACGGTCCTGCGCGGTGCCTGAACCCAATCGCCGCTACAAAGGCGAGACGGCCTTTCCATGGGTGTTCAACAACCTCCACCGATTTGCCTTTTACGCGACGGTGGTCCAGGTGGGATTTCTCTGGTTCGACGCGATCCTGGCCTTCAATTTCGGCGGACGTTTCGGCGTAGGTCTCGGCAGCGTGCTCATGCTCGCCAACGTCCTGCTCCTTTCCGGTTATACGTTCGGCTGCCACGCCTTCCGCCATCTGTCAGGTGGAGAGCTCGACTGCTTCTCCTGTTCGCTTGCGGCGCGCGCCCGGCACCAGCTCTGGAAGGGCGTCACCGTCCTCAACATCAAGCACGACAGGTGGGCATGGGCGAGCCTGCTTTCGGTGGCGGCGACCGACATCTACATCCGGCTCCTGCTGGCGGGCGTCCTGCACGACCCGCGGTGGGTCCTGTGAGCTCCGCCGCTTACGAGACCGTCGAGACCGATGTGCTGGTTCTCGGGGCGGGGGGCGCCGGCTTGCGCGGCGCCATAGCTGCGGCGGAAGCCGGCGCTCGCGTACTCGTCGTCTGCAAGTCGCTCCTTGGCAAGGCCCACACCGTCATGGCCGAGGGCGGCGTCGCCGCGGCCATGCACAACGTCGCCTACCAGGACTCATGGGAGGTGCACTTCGCGGACACCATGAAAGGCGGCAAGCTCATCAACGACTGGCGAATGGCCGAACTTCACGCAAAGGAATCCCCAGACCGAGTGCTGGAGCTCGAGCGCTGGGGCGCCGTTTTCGATCGCACGTGGCAGGGCCGCATCCACCAGCGGCCATTTGGAGCCCACACGTATCCGCGCCTCGCCCACATTGGTGACCGCACCGGGCTCGAGCTCATCCGGACCCTCCAGGACCGGGCTGTGCACACCAACCGCGTCGACGTGCACATGGAAACCACCGTGTTCAAGCTGCTGATGGCGGACGGCCGCGTCGTCGGCGCGCTCGCGTACCGGCGCGCGGACGGGTCGCTGCTCATGTATCGCTGCGGGGCCCTGCTGCTGGCCAGCGGCGGCGCCGGCAAGATGTACCGGGTCACCTCCAACTCGTGGGAGAGCACGGGTGATGGCACCGCCCTCGCCTATGACGCCGGCGCGCAGCTGCGAGACATGGAGATGGTCCAGTTCCATCCCACCGGCATGGTGTGGCCGGCCGGCGTGCGAGGGCTTCTGATCACGGAGGCTGTCCGCGGGGAGGGCGGAGTGCTGCGTAACAAGGACGGTGAGCGATTCATGGAGCGATACGACCACGAGCGCATGGAGCTGTCATCGCGCGACGTGGTGGCCCGCGCGATCAACTCCGAGGTCCTCGCGGGCCGCGGCTCACCACATGGCGGCGTGTTCCTCGACATCACGCACCGCAAACCCGAGTTCATCAAAAGCAAGCTGCCGTCGATGTACGAGCAGTTCCTGAAGCTCGCCAAGGTCGACATCACCAAGGAGCCGATGGAGGTGGCGCCGACCCTTCACTACATGATGGCCGGGGTGCGGGTTGAACCCGAGACCGGCGCGACCAACGTCGCCGGCCTCTATGCCGCGGGCGAGCTCGCGGCAGGCCTGCACGGGGCCAATCGTTTGGGTGGCAACTCGCTGAGCGACCTGCTCGTCTTCGGCAAGCGGGCGGGTGACGCGGCGGCCGCCGACGCCTTGCGCAACGTCAAGGTGGAGAAGGCGAAGGTCGACCCTGTTCAGGTGGATGAGGCGGTCGCCACGCTGATGGCGCCGCTCGGAAGGCCGGGAGGCGAAAACCCGTTCAAGCTGCAGGGTGAGCTCCAGGACCTCATGTCCAAGCACGCTCCGATCGTCCGCGACGAGCCCACGCTCGAGGCTGGTCTCGAGGCAATCAAGGACCTCCAGGACAGGGCCCAGACATGTGGCGCCGGGGGCTCGGCGACCACGGCGTTCAATCCCGGCTGGCACACCGCGTATGACCTTCGGTCGATGCTGGTCAACGCTGAGGCCCTACTGCGTTCGGCGGTGGCGAGGAAGGAAAGCCGTGGCGCGCACGCCCGATCCGACTTTCCGAAGACGGACGACCAGCTGGGTCGCGTCAACTTCGTCGTGGATAAGACGGCGGACGGAATGCAAGTTACCGCCAAGTCCATCCCTCCGATGCCGCAACACCTCGTGGATGCCTTGAGCAAGTCCTACGCGACTTACACACCCGAGGAGACGGAGTAGATGGAGCTGACCAGCCTCGAACTGAAGATCTGGCGGGGGGACGCGAAAGGCGGCGAGCTGGTGTCCTATCGCGTGCCGGTCCGCGAGGGGATGGTCGTCCTCGACGCGGTGCTTTGGGTGCAGGCGAACATGGCCTCGGACCTTGCCGTGCGCTGGAACTGCAAGGCGGCCAAGTGCGGCTCATGCTCGGCCGAGATCCAGGGCTTCCCGCGCCTCATGTGCAAGACGCCGATCGCCGATTACGGCGACCAGATCACAGTCCAGCCGATGAAAGCGTTCCCGCTGATCAAGGACCTTGTCACAGACGTGAGCTGGAACTACGAGGTCAACAAACAGATCCCACCCTTCACTCCGTCCGAGAGGGATCGTGCAACCAGCGAGCCCTGGCGTATGCAGCAGAAGGACGTTGAAAGAGTGATGGAATTTCGCAAATGCATTGAATGCTTCCTGTGCCAGGACGTCTGTCATGTGCTGCGCAACCACGATCTGAAGAGCGTTTACTACGGCCCGCGCTTCATGGTCCGGATCGCGAGCCTGGAGATGCATCCTAAAGATGTGCTCGACCGGCGGCCGCTGCTGAAGGGACAGGCTGGGGTCGGCTACTGCAACATCACGAAGTGCTGCCAGGAGGTGTGCCCAGAGCACATCCACATCACCGACAACGCGATCATCCCGCTCAAGGAGCGCATGGACGACGTGTACTTCGATCCGATCCGGTGGCTGATCGAACGCATGAAACCCCGCCAGAAAGATCCGGCATCAGGCTAACCTGGCGCCATGTTCGTCCGGCATTCCGTCCACATCGATCATCCGGTCGCCGCGTGCACGGACGTTCTGATGAGCGGGCCGAAGAAGTGGTTTCCGCGACTCAGCTCGAAGAATGTCGGCACCGTTGGGACGCACATCGCAGGGGTCCCCGTCCACAAACGAGTGACGGTGGAGCTGGGCGAACCGGTCAAGACCTCGACGTGGACCGTCATCCCTCTGAACTGGAAGGCCACGTTCCCAGAGAAGCTGTTCCCGACCATGACCGGCAAGATCGAGTTGGCGCCGGTGGACACGAACACGACCCGGCTCACCGTGAGCGGCATGTACAAACCGCCGCTCGGCCGCTTGGGTGAGCAGCTCGAAGAGACGCTAATGGGTGGCGTGGCCGAGTCGACGGTGAAGGAGCTCGCGGAGTCGATCGCAAAGCGCCTCGAAAGCGCCCTCCGCTGACGCGCTTCGGGGACCCTACTTCGGAGGGTCTTTTGGCCCTAAGCCGATCTAGTCGCCCGTATTAGCCTGGAGTCGAGGCGAGAAGCCCAGGGCCGCAAGGCGACACCTGTAAGGATAGAAATTGGCTTGAACCGACCCGGGCCTCTCGCTCTCTTCGTTCCGGCTACGAGCCCGGCGTAGTCGTATGCCGGGCCAGGTAGGCGGCAGCCTCGGCCCTGCGCGCCACCTCCAGCTTGGAGAGGATCGTGGAAACGTAGTTCTTGACCGTCTTTTCGGCCAGCTTCAGCTCCTTGCCGATCTGGCCGTTGGTCTGGCCCTTGGCGATCAGCGTCAGGATGCGCTCCTCCTGCGCCGACAGGCGTGCAAGCTTCTCGTCGCGCATGGTCTTGCCCTTGCGCAGCCGATCCAGGACGGACCGGGTCACCTCGGGGTCGAGGAGGCTCTTGCCGGCGCCCACCTCGCGGATAGCGCGGATGAGCTCGCCGCCCCGGATCTGCTTGAGCACGTAGCCGGCCGCGCCCGCCATGATCGACGCGAAGAGCGCCTCATCGTCGGCGAACGACGTCAGCATCAGCACCTGGGTCTTTGCCAACCGGGCTCGGATTTCGCGCGTGGCTTCGATTCCGCTCCCGTCGGCGAGGCGGACGTCCATCACGACCACGTCGGGCTTGGTCGCCAGCGCTTGCTCGATCGCCTCTCGCACCGTTCCAGCCTCTGCCACCACAGCGAGGTCGTCGTGGGCGTTGATCAGTGATTTCACGCCGTCGCGCACGACCTCGTGGTCATCGACCAAAAGCACACGGAGACGATCCTTGGCCATAAGCTCTATCGTCGCACTCCCACCAAAACCGTACCCACCGTCAGACGGGGAAGGTCAGGCGCAACTTGGTGCCTCTTCCGGGCTTACTCGTCAGGCGCAGGGTTCCGCCAAACGCGGCCGCTCGGTCCCGCATGTTCCGTAGCCCGTTGCCGGCGGAATCGCTTCGGACGTCGAAGCCGATACCGTCGTCCTCGATCGTGAGCTCTGCGTGGGATCCACTTCGCATCAAGCGGACCGTGGTATGCCGCGCCTGCGCGTGACGGGCGACGTTGGAAAGGGCTTCGCGTGTCAATTGCACGATCTCGTGCGACCGAGATGAAACTCTCGCTGCCAGCTCGGCGTCCACCTCGACGACGACGCGGGTGTGGGAGCGTTTTTGGATCCCGTCCCCCAACTCACGGAGCGCTTCGTCGAGCTGACGATCGGCGAGGATGCCCGGCCGCAGCCCGAAGATGTAGTTACGAAGGTCGCGAATGACGCGATCCAGCTCACCGACAGCGCTTTCGACGCGGCTTGCGGTCTCAGGCGTGCCGGCAAGCAGAGCCGTACTTTGCAGGCCCATCCCGACGGCAAAGAGGGACTGAATGATGCCGTCGTGCAGTTCTTTGGCGATCCGTTCCCGCTCATCCATCAGCCCGAGGCGCCGCAGCTCCGCCTGCGCGCGGCCGTACTCGATCGCAACGGACGCCTGGTCCGCGAACGTTTCGACCAGCAACAGCGTCTGTTTGTCGAAGCGGCGCCCACCTTTCAGGTTTGCGACCATGAGCGTTCCAGTGGCGCGGCCCCTGACCCGCAGGGGAACGAACAGGACAGGTCCTTGGCGTCCAAGTTGGACGATCGGCTGATGGGCACGGGGGTCGGAGCTCACATCGTCCACGACGAGCGGCTGCCCTGTGCGCATGACTTCCCCGGCAATCGAGCCCACCGCCGGCACCGCCTGGCCCCGCAACTCACTCGCACGGGCTCCGACGGCGGCCGTAACCATCAGCTGGTCGGGGGTCGATCCTGCGATCGCGATCGTGGCGGCGTCAGCCTTGGCAAGCACGCGCGCATGCTCGGCGATGTCCACCAGTATCGATTGCGCATCGGCGCCGCTGAGGATGTCGTTCGTGATGTCATGAAGCGCGTTGAGCCAGCGCTCTCGCAGCCGCGTCTCTTCGTATAGGGATGCGTTGGCGATGGCCACGCCGGCCTGGGTGGCCAGCACGACGAGCGATTCCTGATCTTCCAGGCTGAACTCCCGCACGCCGCGCTTGTCCGCGAGGTAGATGTTTCCGAACACCCTGCCCATCGCCTGTACCGGCGCCCCAAGAAAGGAATGCATCGGCGGGTGATTCGGTGGAAATCCGACCGATTGCGGATGGTCCGCAATGTTGCTGATCCGGATGGGTCGGGGCTCCGCGAGGAGCAGGCCCAGGACGCCAAGACCTTTCGGCGGAGTCCCAATCTCCCGGCGCTGCTTGGCGGAAATGCCGGTCGTGATGAACTCGACGACACCTTCGTCGCCGATCACTCCGAGCGCTCCGTAGCGTGCGTCGGTGACCTCCGCAGCCAGGTCGACGATACGCTGCAGCACGATCGGAAGGGAAAGCTCGGAGGCGAGGGCGAGACCTGCTTCAAGGAGCACGTCCTTACGGTCTCTGCGCTCGGTCATCGTCCGCGAATTTACGACAGCCGGCCCCGCCTGCGCAGGCCGCCGTCTGGCCCGGGCAATTCAGGACCTTCGGCCCTATAGAGGATGCCGGTCCGGTGGAAGGCTATGGGTATGAACACCTCGAGTGGCTTCAGGAAGATCGTCCTCGCCACCGATGGCAGCGAGCAGGCGGAGGCGGCGGTCGACGCTACCATCGCCGTCAGCCGTGGGTCGTCCACAGAGGTTCGGGTTGTACACGTGTGGAACCTCGAGATCCACCAGCGCCATGGGCAAGGGGACGTCGAGGTGCGAAGCGAAGCCAGGCAGTTGCTCGATTCAACTGTGGAGCGCTTTGCGAGGGCCGGGGTTCGCGCTGAGGGTGCGATTCGTCGGGCCGACAGTGATCACGTGGCCGCGGCAGTCGCCATCGCGGCCAAGAATTTCGGCGCCGACCTGGTGGTGGTCGGTTCGCGTGGCCTGTCCAGCTGGCAGTCGATGCTCAAGCACAGCGTCAGCCACCAACTCATTTCCGCCGTCGACTGCCCGTTGCTGATCGTCCGCGGCCGGACCGCGACCGCAGCGCCGCCGCAGCGAGTCCTCCTGGCGGTGGCCGGTGGGGACGACATCGTTCCCGCGGCGCGCGCCGCCATAGCCGCCTGCGCGCCCGAATCTCTGATCCTTGTGGTTCACGCCGCGCAGCTGATCGTGGGCGAGCAGGGCATGGCCTATGCCGAGACTGAGAATGAGATCCAGGCGACCATCGCGCAGGCGATCAAGCTCATCGAAGAGGCGGGGATCTCGGCCCGAGCCGTGGTGACGCACCCGGGCCGGGTTGCCGATGTGATCGCAAGAGTTGCGGAGACGTGGAACGTTGATCTGATCGTCACCGGATCGAGCCGCATGGGCGAACTGTTGAGCATTGTCCTCGGGTCCGTGTCACGCGACGTGCTCCATGCCTCCACGCGACCCGTCCTGATCGCGAGCGGCTCGTGAACAGGCTGCCCCGCCACCGCGCCGTGTCGGACGTGATGACGAGTCGGGTTCACGTTGCGACTCCGCTCACGCCATTCAAGCTGCTGGTTCGCCTGATCGAGGAGAACCGGATCAGCGCGGTTCCGATCGTCGATCAGCATGGCATCCCGATCGGAATCGTTTCCGAGACGGATCTGCTGCTCAAGCAGAGGCGTCCCGAGCTGGAATCTTCCCGGGACTTGCTCCACGTTCAGAAACGCCGTCACGAGAGGGCCAAAGCTGCGGGCACGGTTGCTTCAGAAGTCATGACCTCTCCCGCCATCACGGTCGGGTCCGACACCAGCCTGAGCCGGGCAGCGCGCCTGATGCAGGAGAGGAATGTCCGGCGCCTCGTGGTGGTCGATGAGCGCGGCCGGATCGCGGGGATCGTCAGCCGGAGCGATCTGCTCCAGGTCTTCCTTCGTACCGATGAGGAATTGCGTGAAGAGATCGCCGGCAAGCTGATTCCCGCGGTTCTGCCGTCCACAAGCGATGCTATTGGTGTCGACGTCAGGTGGAACATCGCCACGCTCTCGGGCGAGGTCGACCGCAAGTCCGACGCCGACATGCTGACCCGGTTGGCACGAGAGCTTGACGGCGTGGTCGGCGTCGTAGATCAGCTCACCTACCGCTGGGACGACATAGATACCGCGACGAGTCAGGGCGTGTCGTTTGAACACAACCTCAGCTCCGTATAGATCCAGCTGCTTCTGAAGCGGATCTGGTTCGGCTGTCCCGAGATCCTGGGGCCCTTCGGCACTCGAACGAAGCCGCGGTCAGGAACAGGCTGGAGATCGGCGATGTAACGCCAGCCCAGTCTTTTCTCAGGCAAGAGAGGAAATCGACATGAGAGCACTCGTTTATCACGGTCCCGGGAAGCGCTCCTGGGACACGGTCCCCAACCCGACCATCCAGCTGCCGACCGACGCAATCGTCAAGATCGACACGGCCACGATTTGCGGTACCGACCTGCATATCCTCAAGGGCGACGTGCCTGAGGTGAAGATAGGCACCATCCTCGGCCACGAGGCGGTCGGCACGGTTGTCGAGACCGGCGCGGCCGTTACCAACTTTCAGATCGGCGACCACGTCCTCGTTTCGTGTATCACGTCTTGTGGCAGCTGCCGATTCTGCAAGGAGGCCCGCTACGGTCAGTGCACCGGCGGTGGTGGCTGGATCTTCGGCCATCTGATCAATGGGCTCCAGGCGGAGTACGCCCGGATCCCGTTCGCGGACAACTCCCTCTATAAGGTTCCGTCAGGACTGACCGATGAGCAGGTCCTTTTCCTGTCCGACATCCTTCCGACCTCCTTTGAGGTGGGCGTCCTGAACGGCGGCGTGCGACCGGGCGATACCGTGGCCATCGTTGGCGCGGGCCCGATCGGCCTGGCCGCGGTCATGACCGCGAAGCTGTTCACCCCGGCTCGGATCGTCGTGATCGACCTCGACGACGGCCGGCTCGCGAAGGCGAAGGAGTTCGGCGCGGACGTGATCATCAACAACGGAGGCGAGGATGCGGTCAAGCGTGTCCTCCAGCTGACAGGCGGCCTTGGCGCCGACGTGGCCATCGAGGCGGTCGGTGTCCCTGCCACCTTCGAGCTGTCCGCGGAGCTGATTCGGGCCGGCGGGAAGCTCGCCAACGTGGGCGTGCATGGAAAGCCCGCGACCCTTCATCTGGAGAAGCTCTGGATCAAGGACGTCACCATCACGACCGGGTTGGTGGATACGCGCACCATCCCGCAGCTCCTGTCGCTGATTCAAGGCGGCAGGCTCAACCCCACCGTTCTGTCCACCCATCGCTTCTCGATGGACCAGGCGATGGAGGCCTACGACGTGTTCGCCGATGCGGCTAAGACCCACGCGCTCAAGGTCGTTCTCACTGGGACTGCGGTGCCCGTCGAGACGAAGCCTAAGGTCGCCGCCAGGACCTCGGCTTAACTTCCACACCGGCCGGGGGCCCTGCCCCGGCCGGTCCGCTTCAGGCCTCTGGCTGGGCCACCGTCGAGCAGCGCGTCACGCCAGTCATCGACGAAACGCTTTGGGTTCACGCCTGCTTCGGGCGGAGCGGTTACGCGGTGGAGGTCATCTGGTCGCGACAATGCCGCGAGCTGAGACCTAAGACGAGAGCGGTCCGCTTCGGCAAATGGTCTCGTTCGATGGACACTCCAGGGAACCGGGAGCCGGACTCGTCTAGCCTCCAGCGGCGCCGGCTGTTTCGGTCTCCTTGGATTCGATGAGCTCGCCCTCGATGTTGATCTGGATCTCGTTGCTCACGATGAACTTGCCGTCCAGCATCATCTCGAAACTCATGCCGAAGTCCTTTCGGTTGATCTCGCCCTCGCCTGCGTAGCCGATCCGATGCCCCATGTTGGGATCGTTGAATTCCCCGTACCTGACGACCTTGAGTGTGATCGGCTTGGTCGTGCCCTTGATGGTCAGATCGCCGGTCAACTTGTAGCGATCGGCCCCGGCCGGTTCGATCTTCGTGCTCTTGAAGGTGATGGTCGGATACTTCTCGACTTCCAAGAAGTTTGATGTGCGAAGGTCTTTGTCCCGCTGCTCGTTATTAGAGCGGATGCTCGTCGTGTTGATGGTTGCCTCGATCGTTGAGCGTTCGGGATGCTCCACGTCGATGTCACCTGTTGCTGTCACCTCGGCAAAGTGGCCTCGCACGGTCATCATCCCAAGATGCTTGGCAGAGAACTCAACCTGAGTGTGGTACGGGTCGAACTTCCAAATTCCCATCGAACTATCTCCTTCGTGCATTGGCCGGCGACAACTCCCCTTAGCGCCTACCGGCTTTGCATGGCGCTTATTTCACATCAACTGGTTTTGACGCGACGGTCGCTCGTCGTCCACGCGGCGAGTGGCTTTACGATCCTCGCCCGGTCCTTGGGATCAATCGCGGTGGTGTGATGCCAGACTAGCCGCATGTTTGCCAGCTCCAACTATCCGCCCGACCAGGCGAAGGCTGAACGGTTTGTGGCCGAGATGCGGCATGGGACGCTGATCGCCAGCTCTGCCGAAGGTTATCCGCAGGTCAGCATCCTGCCGTTTGTTAAAACGGACGACGTCATCGAGCTCCACTGCGTGCAGGATGATCCGACTTTCGACGCGGTCCGCGCCAACCCCCGTGTGACCTTCTTCGTCTCGGACTTTCTCGCCTGGTCGCCTCATAGCTGGGTCGATGAGCAGGATGCCGGCCGCGCCACACTCCACTTCCGCGCTGTTGCTTTCGAGTGCGATGTCGAACGAACGTCGACGGATCCTAACGATGTTGCCGGCGCCCTCAGCCGGCTGCTGGCCGCATATGAGCCAGGCGCCTCCTACGAGCCCGTCAAGATGGGCGAGTTCTACGGCACGCGCCTTCGGCGCCTGGCGACGATACGACTGCGCATCGTCCGTACTCATATCAAGTTCAAGACGGGCCCGGCGGGCACCGGAGAGACCAAGTTACGGGTTGCCGGCCGGCTCCGCGACCGCGGCGAGCCCGGCGACGTTCGAGCCGCCGACGTCATCGAAGCGTCCCTGCACGATTGAGCGATTCCACCACCTCGCTACCGCAGCCCGTTGTAACCGCGGGTTTCGGGATCCGGACTATCGCTTACCTCCTTGACGCCATCATCCTCAGTTTTTGTGGCGGCGCGTTCCCATACCTGGTCATCGCCACCTACAGCGGCGGTCCCTCTGGCAACACAGGTCAGCAGGTCACCACAAGCACGAGCGGCTCGATACTGGTTTCGCTCGTTTACTTCGTGTTCTTCTGGTCACGTCTAGGTGGCGGTCGAACCCTCGGCATGCGACTGTTCCGGCTCAGAGTGGTCCAGGAAGAGGACATAGCGTCGCCCGGCATATTTACGGCACTCGTTCGCTGGCTCGGTCTCTGGGTGTCATTCGCGTTCTGTTTTCTTGGAGTGATCTGGGTCGCATTTGACTCGCGCCATCAGGGGTGGCACGACAAGATCGCGAGGACGCTCGTCGTCCGTACCTGAGTCGCCAAGGTCAAGAAGGCTGTGGAGCGCAGATAGGACCATGTCGTACTCGGCATACAATCGCCGACATGTGGCTGTCGGATACGACGCTGCAGCTGATTGCTGCGTCGGTGGGCCTCGCGGCGGCGGTGGGTGGACTTGTGAACCTGACGGCGGGCCTGTTCACAATCCTGACCGGCGGGGACGCCTGGCCCATGGGCCTGCGGCGCTTTCGCCGGCGGACGCCGGCTTCGCAAGAAGACCAGCGCCGGCATGGGATGGCCCTGGTGCTCAACGGAGCGGCAGTGCTGATCATCATCATGGGGGTCTCGATCAACACCTTCGGGGTGCGAGACCAAAGCCTTGGCGAGCCCTTGAAGATCATTCGATTCCTGATCACCTTGATTGGAATAGCCGGGTCCATGGGCTGCTTGATCGGTGCCTACAGGTTGAGCCTCACAGTGCGATACACAGACGGAAGGGTCTCGGCCGGACAACCCCCAGCCGAACCCACGATCTAGAGGTTCTCTTCTCGGTACTGGCGCTTGCCGGTCGAGCGGTCCTCGTACACGCGGGTCAGCTTCCCGGTGGTCGGGTCTTTGAAGACCTCGTTCGTGGGCTGGAAGTTCCCCTTGGTCTCTCCGCGGTAGCGGCGGTCCCAGATGAAGTAGCCGGCGATCGCGAAGGCAATCACGAGCGCCAGCACCCAGAGGTTCACGTGGCGCTCCGCTCGATCACCGCTGCGGTGCCGTAGGCGACCACCTCCGTCATGGTCTGACCCATCTCCGAGGAGTCGAAACGCATCATCACGACTGCGTTGGCGCCCATGGCACGTGCGTTCTGGACCATGCGGTCAATCGCGTGGCGGCGTGTGTCCTCGACGAGGCGCGTGTACTCGACGATCTCGCCACCCGCGAGCGACCGAAGACCGGCCATGACGTTGCCGCCCAGGCCGCGGCTGCGCACGACCACGCCGAACACCTGGCCGAGAGCCTGCTTCACGTCGTAGCCGGCGGGGCGCTCCGTTGTGGTTACAAGAAGGGGAGCGTTGGACGGTTGTTGAGACATCGCCGGGTCCTCCAATTCGATTGCCGCTGCTCAACTGAGATGGTAGGTGCACGCGGGCCTCGACGCCCACGGCGCTATCAGGGGTTGCAGTGCACGCCTTATAGGTATATGAGCCATGTGGGCCGGTACGCTGTAAACCGTGCCAGTTCGGGATGAAGGAGAGCGCGCACTTCAGAACCGGCGCGGCTGGGATCTCAGGACCAGGGTGCACGTCGAGACCGACTTCTACGACGTCGAATCCTTCAAGCAGGGTCGAAACTCCCTACGGCCCTTGGAGCGTGAGGAGCTCGGTGACGCCACCGGCCGTTCTCTTCTTCACCTCCAGTGCCACCGCCCGATGTGATGAAGGCGGCACTGGCGCGACAAAAGAGATTGTTCCGAGAGAGGACGTGAATTAGATGGAAGCGTTCGAGATTCCCGAGCTGGACCCCCAACCGCGAGATTCCGAGGGTCATGGCTATATCGACTTCCTGGCCTCGGACAAGCTGAGCGTGGGCCTTGCGATCTGGCCGCAAGGGTCGACCGATCGCCAGCGACCGCACCTCGAGGACGAGGTCTATTACGTGATCAGCGGCCGCGCCATCATCGAGGTCGCCGGTGAGGATCGGCCCGTCAAGCCCGGCAGCATCGTCTTCGTGGCGACCGGAGTCGAGCACCGGTTTCACAGCATCGAACGAGACCTTCGCGTGTTGGTCTTCTGGGCGCCGCCTCACAACCGCTAGGGCTCTAGATTCCTTTCCCGAAGCAGGCGCTGGTGGGTACGTCAACGTATTCGCCCCAGCACTCGATCGGGCCGTAGCCTGCCTGGCGGTAAAGGCCGATCGCCTCAGCCTGGTAAATGCCGGTTTCGAGAACCAACCGTTGGGCGCCCATCGCCCGAGCGGCGGTTTCGAGATGGCGGAGGATCTCCTTTGCAACGCCTCGCCCGCGCAGCTCTGGCTCAACATACATGCGCTTCACCTCGACGGTCGTTGCGTCCAACCGGCGGATCGCGCCGCAACCGACGGCAAGTCCGTCCGCCCGCGCGACTACGAACGCACCCAGCCCTGGCGCCAGATGCTCCGGCTTGAGGTTCGGCCCAAACCTCTGGTCGGGCGAGTACCGACCTGCCAGGTGCTCGTCGAGAGCCGTAACGAGCCGTCGCGCATCGGTTGAATCGAACGGCTCGGCAGCCGTCGTGATCTTCATTGCTCTGCTGGACACGATATCGATCCCGCGCCATCCTTGATCTCACCTGCCTGTGATGAGTTTTGAGAGAGCCGCAGTAGAGGGAACTAACGCGGGACCTCACGACGGCCTTCTCGCCGAAGGGGAGAGGTCTCGAAATTTCCCACGGCAAATGCAGCTACCAGCGCGTGGCGCCTTCTCACCTCGGTGATAGTGGAACGCCGGCCTTCCGGCGCGGTTACGAAGATCCGCTGACCCCGGGTGAGGATCAGCCTCTGAAGGAACTGATGCTGGAAATGTGTCCTCCACCGTCGCGCGGCTCGTTCGCTTCGATGCGTACATAGAGGAAGCGTTCGCCCGGCCGCGCCCCGAGCACCAGCAGGATGCCATGCCAGCCGCCACCGGCCGGCAGCTCCCACGAGCTCCAGGCGACCACGTGGTCGGCGCTGCCCGCAGCCCGGTTCCAGCCGGCTCGCTCGAGCTGTCTGGCGAAATGAGACTGCAACTCGGCCACGGGCAAATCGGTCTCGAGGCTTGCCTCGGATTGCCAGGACCCGCCGCTGCCTCCTCCTCCGCCCCCGCGTTGGGGTATCCCCTCCGGTGGATGCAGCGCCGGCATTCGCTCCCCACCCTCCGGCCTTCCATGCATACGCATCTCGGGCAGGTGGCGGATGATCTCCCAGTCCAGCCGCAGCCGAAGATCGGTCCGCTTCGACTCTCGCGTTGTGGCCGCAACCATCAGCACAGGACCCTCATCGCCGCGCCGAAACGCTCGCCCGATACCCATCCCGCCGGGTACGAACCCGCCGCCCATTCCGCCGAATTGCTCGAACGAATTCCAGCCGTGCCCGGCGAGAACCCTCTCGTAGGCCGCCACCGCCTCTTCGGGCTCGCGCTCCGCGTCGAACACCGCCTCCATCAGGGTGGGGCGCTGCCGGCGCGAGTGCAGCGCGACGCCGAGCAGCGTGGAGGCTGGAGGCATAGGGATCTCGAGGCCCAAAGACTCGGGAAATCGGCCGAGGAACAGCTCGACGGAGGTTGGACCGTCCGGATGGGGATGGGACAGCAGGCGCTGGGCCAGGTCGTGCAGCATCTGCTCGTCCGATCCGGACTCGGCCGTCATTCCTTCGAGCAGTATGGGAGGGTAGTCGTCGGCCGTGCTGAGAACTCTTCGCAATCGAGATTTCGCTCTTCTCATCTCGGGTCAAGCGGTCTCGCAGGTTGGCGATGGCATCTTTGGGATAGCTCTGGCCTGGCGCGTCTATCAGTCGTACAGCTCACCTGCGGCTTTGTCGGTGGTCGGAATCGCCTACTTCGTACCTCGCCTTGTAGTGACAATCGCCGGCGGCGTGCTTAGCGATCGATTCGAGCGGCGGTGGACGATGGTGGTGGCCGACGTCGGGCGCGCCGTCGCCGTGGCGGGGCTGGCAGCAATCTCCTTGAATCCCCGCGGCGAGCTGTTCGCCATTGTGATTCTGGTTGCCATCAACGGCGTTGCCGGCGCGCTCTTCGGGCCCGCCGAGTCGGCTTTGTTGCCAGAGATCGTGCGCCCCGAGGAGCTGGGCCAGGCGAATTCGCTTCGCACCATAGTCAGCCCGATAGCCTGGAGCGTTGTAGGGCCGGCGCTGGGAGGAGCGCTGATCGCCACTTTCGGGACAGCGGCCGCCTTCTGGACTGACAGCGCCACCTTCGTCGTTGGCATTGCGGCACTCCTTCTAATGCGTGCTCGCCCATTGATCAAAGGAACCGAGCATGCGTCGGTGTTCGCCGAGGCCAGGCAAGGGATTGCTTACGTGGCGAGTCGACCCTGGCTGTGGGGCCCGATCGTCGCCTCGTCGCTGGCGCAGTTTCTCTACGCGGGACCAAACCAGGCCCTGGTGCCGTACATGGTCAAGTTCGAGCTCCACGCGTCGGCGGCTGCGCTGGGTCTGGTCTTCACGGCCGGCGGATTGGGAACGGTGGCTGCGGGCTTGCTCATGGGTCGGGTGGCTCGCCCACGGCACACGATTGTCACGATGGTGCTTGGCTGGGCGCTCGGTATCGCATCCCTCGCCGGCGTGGGGCTGGCTCATACGGTCTGGCAGGCTGCGCTCGCGGTATTCGTGTGGAACCTACTGCTGTGGAGCGGCGAGATCCTGTGGCTCACGCTGCTGGGATTGACCATTCCAAATCACATCCGCGGCCGGGTCAGCAGCATCGACTTCCTGGGCTCCTACTGGATGATCCCGCTCTCCATGGCGCTGACCGGGCCAGTCGCAGCGCTGGTTGGTCCTCGCGCCGTGCTGATCGGGGCCGGACTGGGGGGAGCCATCGCGGTTTCGTTGACGCTCGCCGTGCCAGGCGTGCGCCGGCCCCAGTATCTGTCGCAGGAGCCGCCGCAGGTCTTACCGACCGGCTGATCGTCAGCCAAATACGCTCCGCGCCCTGCTCTATCGTCTAGCGCGTGCCGACAATGCGAAGAGCGCTGGTTCTCGGCGGAGGCGGAGTCACCGGCATCGCCTGGGAGACGGGCGTGCTTGCGGGGCTCGCCGAGGCCGGCATTGATCTGACATTGGCGGATGTGGTCGTCGGCACGTCTGCCGGCTCCGTGGTCGGCGCCCAGATTCTGAGCGGCCTCGCGCTCGAGGACCTCTACGCCGCGCAGCTGATGGAGACGACCCGCGAGACCTCAGCGAGGATCGGCACTTCCGCCATCCTGCGCTTCGTTGCCGCCTCGCTCTGGCCTCGGGACGAGCAGCGCGCTCGAGCCCGCCTTGGCCGTGCCGCACTCAAAGTCCGCACTGGGACCGGATCCGAACCCAAGGCTGTGATCGAGCAGTGGTTGCCGAGCCGCGCATGGCCGGAGCGCCGTCTTCTCATCACTGCTGTTGACGCTGAGACCGGGGAAGCGCGGGTCTTCGATCGCGACAGCGGCGTCCCACTCCCTGACGCGGTGGCCGCGAGCTGCGCCGTACCGCTGGTCTGGCCACCGATCACGATCAACGGGCGCCACTACGTGGATGGGGGCGTGCGGTCGATTACGAACGCCGACCTCGCTGCCGGCTGCGACCGCGTGGTCGTCCTGGCCCCGGTGACGTTCGCACTTCGACGGAGCGGCCGGATCGGCAGCCAGCTCGCTTCGCTCGGGTCGAGCATTCGATCGGTCGTGATCAGCCCCGACGCACAGGCGCGCAAGGCAATCGGCCGCAACGTGCTGGACTTCGCACATCGCGCGGCCTCCGCGCGCGCCGGTCGCGCCCAATCGGTCAGCGTGGCGGCCGCGGTCACCTCGTTATGGTCGGTGCGCGGCTGACCATCGAGTCCCATCCCGCGCCGGATGACAATTGGCTCGATTGATCCGAAGTTCATTGGCAACTATGAAGGAGGAACTGTGAGCAGCCCCGACATCAACACCCCCCAACATCAGCAGCACCGCCTGGTTCTCAGTCATCACTCCCACGAGACGGTCCACGGCACGGGAACCGTCGCGCGCTTCAACACATGGCTCGCCGTCAGGATCACCAATACCGTGGGCACGATGTGGATCGCCTACTTGTTCGCCGCGATCGCCCTCATCTCGCTTCCTGCCGCCATCGCCACGCACCAGGTCATCGTCATCGTCGCCTGGATCGCCCAGACCTTCTTTCAGCTCGTTCTGCTGCCGATCATCATCGTGGGTCAAAACGTGATTCAAGCCACCAACGACGCGCGTGCCGAAGCCGATCACGAAACCTTGACCGCAGTCCACAAGCTAACGGTCGAGGTCCATGCGATCAACGAGGCGCAGAGCGCGATCTTGAATCAGCTCCAGTCCGCCTCCGCGTAGACGGAAGACTGCGCTCGCTGAGCCTCGGATGCACCAGGCTACGTGGCGCTCTCGTTCCCGTTGACCAAGTGCCCGTTCTCGGGCTCGAGCAAGCTGTCGACCCCGGGGACGACCGGCGCGCTGAGCAGGGCGTCGGCGATCTTGCGCAGGGTCTCGTTGTTCACCCGCCGGCCGCGCAGCGCCCCAGAGATGGTCGACGGACTGCAGCCCGAAGCCTTTGCGAGCTCGTTGGCGTTCCATCCGCGGCGAGCGAGCTCGCGGTCGAGTCGAGCCGGGCTGATGCGCACTCCCATCTAGCTGTATGTCCGGGAAAGAGCTGGCCGATTCATAGGCCCAGTCGGCCGGGCTTCGCTGATGCCGGCGTCGCCTCCTGTGCGCGCCGTCACGCATCTAACCGAAGCGCTCCCTAGCGTGCTCGTCGTCCCCTTGCCACCGGCCGCCGGGGCCGCGCCGTGTCCAGCTGTTTCCCTGACACACATCTAATTCCAAGGAATTACCCAGGGGAGTTACACCACGGCGGCCGGTGCACGCGTATTCTCCGACGCGACGTGTCGAGCCTGCGACTGACACAGCGCCAGTGGAGGATCTACCTCGCCGTCTGGCTGGTGGCCGCGTCCGCCGTGGTCGGCATCGTGGCGGGAATGGTCGTTCCGAAGCTGCTGGTCAAATCCTCGCCTCAACATCTCATCGGCGACATCGTCATCACGCCGCCGGTGGCCGCCCCCGACTTCACCCTGCACGATCAGCAGGGCGCAGTGATCTCGCTGTCCGGGATTCGGGGAAGCGTCGTCGCCCTCACGTTCCTCGACACCCAGTGCCTCAATCTGTGCCCGCTACAGGCAAGCCTTCTCGGCTCTGTGCAATCGGAACTTGGCAAAGGCACGCCCCTCACGTTGGTGGTGGTCAGCGTGCGGCCCGAGGCGGATACGCCGGCCGCCATCGCCGGGTTCGCCGACTCGCACGGATTGAAGGGCCCTTACCACTGGCTCAACGGACCTCGAGCGCAGCTGGCGGGTGTGTGGGACAGCTACGGAATCTCCGTCCTGGCGGCACCCGGAGACCTTGCGCACAGCTCGGTCATCTACCTCATCGACCGGCGTGGTTTCGAGCGAGTCGCCTTCGCAGACGTGCCACAAACGAGCTGGGTTGAGGATGACGTGAGGCTGCTCGAGCAGAGCTGAGCTTTCGCGCTACTCGCAGGCCGTTTCGAGGGGCTGCGGGAAACTGCGCAAAAAATTTGGTCATTTACAAGCAAACGATTGTCCTATATGGTTCCCGCGTGCTTGTCTCCCATCCTCCAAGAGTAGGTGCCCGCCTTCTGGTGGTCCTGCTGGGTGTGGCGGCATTGGTCGCCCTGCTGGCCGGCTTCGTGGTCAGCTTTGTCCTGAAGTACCCATCGGCCATCAGCGGAGTTTCCGCGACCTCTTACGACGGAGTGAGCATCCACCTCGAGACGGTCGGAGCCGTGCAAGACGCAATCGATTTCCCTCAACCCAATAACCCGCATCCGACGTGGGTCAGCTACCTGCCCACGACGACCCTCAAGGTGCCCGCCAACTCGGTGGTGACCATCACGATCGACCAGGAGGACTCCGCGTCCGGCTTGCGCAACCCGTACTGGTCGCAGGCGCAGGGCATCATCGGAGGCCAATTCCACATGGACTACTTCGATGCCCAGGGCAACCCCCAGTCGGGCGACTTCGCCAAGCTCGATGACGCATCCACACCCGCCCATACCTTTGCGATCCCAGACCTTGGCGTGTTCGTGCCACTGCTGGGAATCAGCGACGCAGCCCCCGCGGGCAGCATCAACGTCATCACGTTCTCATTCCGCACCGGCGCGGCCGGTATTTTCCACTGGCAGTGCTTCGTTCCCTGCGGGGCGGGCACGATCTACGGCAACGGAGGACCCATGCAGACGCTCGGTTACATGGGCGGCTTACTCATTGTCCAATAAGAGTTGAAAAGCCCGAACCGGACCCATGCGCTTCGCCTGCTGATCGCATGGGCGGTCCTGAGTGTGATCGGCGTCGTTCTCGTGATGCAGATCCAGTTCCCGCCGGGCGACCAATCTCGGCAGAGTGCCGATGAGTCCTCGCTCCTATCGCTGATGGCGGTGCTGTCGACCCCGGTTCTGGTCGGTGTCGTCCTCTTCATCCTCTATGCCGCGTTCGCGTTCAGGCAGCCGGCCAAGGCGCTGGAGGACGGGCCGGCCAACTACGGCAACTTCAGGCTGCAGGTGGCATGGATCGCCATCACCGCGGTGATCGTGTTCGTGCTCGCCGGCATCGGCATCACCCAGCTTGCGAGCGCCTCGACCTCGACCGACTTCAGCGGCACCCAGCTCGGCACCACGTCACCGGTCGGAGGCGCCGGCAAATCACTGCAGGTGCAGGTCATCGGCCAGCAGTGGTACTTCACCTATCGATACGCGGACTACGGAGGCGTCGAGTCGACCCACCTGATCCTCCCCGTGGACGCCAACGTTGTGATCCATGTGACCTCGACCGACGTTCTGCACTCCTTCTGGGCGTACCAGCTCGGGGTCAAGGCTGACGCGAATCCCGGGGTTGACAACGTCGCGTACGTCACGACAATGCATACCGGCTCGTTCACGGTTCGCTGTGCCGAGCTCTGCGGGATCTGGCACGGCAACATGTCAGACACGAACGGCAAGGTGGTCAGCCAGACCGACTTCGCGACCTGGATCGCGCAGCTGCAGAAGGACAATGCCGCTCTCACCCTGCCGCCGTACGCCCCCGCATATTTCCCAAGTCCTAAAGTCAAGGGGACCTAGGCATGGCGACGCAAGTGACCGACGGAGGCCCGGCGATCATCCAGGCCAGTGAGAGACGGATCGTCATTCCGACCAACATCCTGACGGCGATCGTGCTCGCCGCCGTCGGCTACTGGGCGGGAGTCCAGCTGGGCGAGAGCTTCGGGCTCAATGACGGCCACAACACCGGTGTGTTGCTGGGCTACAGCTTCGCCAGCATCCTGTTCCTCGTCGGGATCGGCTTCGCCAGCTATCCGCTTGCCCGGTTGTTCGGCTGGCGCGTGACGCCGCAGCCGGCCGGTGACGATCACACGGGTGCCTGGCGGTACCTCAACCTCAGCCTCGATCACAAAGTGATCGGCGTCCAGTACCTCGTCGCGATGCTGATGGCGATGCTCTTCGGCGGCATCGGGGCGATGTTGATACGCACGAACCTGCTCTCGCCAGACCAATCAGTCATTGCGCCCGACCAGTACCTGACCCTGGTCAGCATGCACAGCGTGATGATGGTCTTCGTCGCGAGCGCGGCCATCGTCGGGCCCTTCGGCAACTTCTTCGTGCCGTACATGATCGGCACCAACCGGATGGCCTTCCCACGACTTGAGGCTCTGTCCTTCTGGCTGGTACCGCCGGCGATCGTGATCCTTCTCGCCGCGCCGATCTTCGGTGGGTTCCAGACCGGCTGGACCGGCTACACGCCTCTGTCGGAACAGGCGAGTGAAGGATTCGACAGCTATATCGTCGGGTTCACGCTGATCGGTCTCGCGCTCGTCGTGTCCGGCGTCAACATGCTGACGACCGTAATCAGCCTGCGAGCTCCCGGCATGACCTGGACCCGCATGCCGATCTTCGTCTGGGGCGTGTTCTCCGCTTCCATCCTCGGCACCTTCGCGGCGCCGGTGTTGGCAGCGGCGCTGATCATGCAGGGCCTGGACCGGACGCTGAACACGTCGTTCTTCGTCTCGTCGAACGGTGGCAGCCCCTACCTGTGGCAGAACCTGTTCTGGTTCTTCGGCCACCCCGAGGTTTACATCTTCATCCTGCCGGCGTTCGGCATCGTGATGGAGCTGATCCCACACTTCGCGCGAAAGCCGCTGTGGGGCTACCGCACCGCGGTCGTCGGGCTGCTCGGCGTCACCCTGCTCAGCTGGTTTGTCTGGCAGCACCACCTTTTCGTGAGCGGAATCGCCCCGGCTCTGCGGCCCTTCTACATGTTCTCGACTGAGATGATCTCGATCCCGACCGGCATCGTGTTCCTGGTCGCTTTCGGAACGTTGTGGCGGGCCAAGATTACGCTGACCGTGCCCATGCTCTTCTGCCTCGGCTTTCTCTACAACTTCCTGATCGGTGGGCTGTCAGGGGTGTTCCTGTCGGACGTACCCAGTGACATCACCCTGCATGGCAGCTACTTCTCCATGGCGCATTTCCACTTCACCATCGTCGGTGGCGAGATCTTCGCCATCGTCGCGGCAACGTACTACTGGTTCCCCAAGATGATGGGCAAGATGCTCAACGAGAGAATCGGAAAGATCCACTTCTGGTGGATGTTCATAAGCTTCAACCTGGCGTTCACACCGCTGTTCGCAGCCGGCATACTCAACATGCCGCGACGCGTGTCGACCTACGCGCCGTCGTTGCAGAACCTCAACGACTGGGTCTCGTTCTGGGCCTACGTGCTCTTTGCTTCGATGGTGTTGTTCGCCATCAACATCATCTGGTCGTGGTTCTTCAACTTCAAGACCGCGCCGGCCAACCCGTGGCAGATCCGCTCGATCGAGTGGCAGCTGCCCACACCGCTTCCGCGCCGCAACTTCGAGCGCATACCGGTCTTCACAGGAGGCCCGTACGACTACGGCGATCCGAATGCAAAGCCGGTGGCAGACCTCGGCGGACCTCCTGATCGAGGTGATGCCGGCCGAGTGGGCGGCCTCGGTTTGGAGCCCACACCGTCATGAGCGAGCGGATCGCCCCCGAGAAGCCGGGCATGCCGGGCCTGGTGGTAGCGGCGCCGGAGTGGGCGACGGAAGTGGACGCTCGCGTCGCCCGGGTCGGAATGCGGATCTTCCTTGGCGCAGACGTCTTCTTCTTCGCCGCGTTCCTCTTCGCGTTCTTCTACCTCCGGGGCATGAACAACAACTACGCCTGGCTGCCGGCGGGGACGACGCATCCAACGCGAGCTATCGGCGCGCTCATCGTGCTGCTGCTCGTGCTCTGCGCCGCCTGCTACGTGCTCGGCGCTCGCACCGTGGCCAAGACCCCGGCCGCCTCACGCTTCCTCTTCTGGCTGGCCCTTGCGTCCGGTGTTCTGTGTTGCGTGGTCCAGCTCTACGAGTTCCGCAACCTGGGCTTCGACCCTCAGCTCGGCGGCGGCTACCCCAGCCTGTTCGTCGGACTCAAGGGAGTGTTGATGGCCCAGGTGATCGGATCGTTGCTTTGGCTCGGTTCTCACATCGCACAGGCAAAGCCGACCGGAGACTCGGTCGCAAGGCCCGCCTCCGCGGTATTGTTCGGCAACTTTCTGATCTTCCTCTCCGGCGTCAGCGTGGTTGCCTATCTAGTCCTGTACTTCGTCTGACATGCCCCCGGGGATAGGGGCGGTCCTCTCTTACTGGCCCTTCGAGCCGGTCGTGCTGATCGGGGTCGCCATCGCCGCGATGCTTTACGTCGTCGGGGGCGTCGGCCGACCGCACAAGCATCGGGCTGGCTCTGCGGCCAGTCACTGGCGCGCGGCAGCGTTCTGGCTCGGCCTGCTCTCCATCCTGCTGGCTCTGCAGAGCCCGATCGAAATGCTGGCGCGACAGCTGTTCTGGGTGCATATGATCCAGCACCTCCTGCTCATGGTCGTGGCCGCTCCGCTCCTGGCGCTCTCCTCGCCGTGGACGCGCATGTGGCGCGCGCTACCGTTGGGTGTTCGGCGCTCGGTCGCGCGCCCGGTGTTCTTGCATCCGCGACTGGGCCCGCTGCGATCGATCTATCACCAGATGGCGCGGCCGGGCGTGATCTGGGTCCTGGCCGCGGCCAACCTCTGGCTGTGGCACCTGCCCGCGATCTACGACCTGACCTTGAGGAACCACCTCGTTCACCACGTGGAGCACGGCCTGTTTCTGGGCCTGGGACTGGCCTTCTGGGCACACGTGTTCGACCAGCATCCGTTTCGCGCGCCGCTCGGCAGCCTCGCGCGCGCGTCATACGTATTTTTCGCCATGGTGCAGTCGTGGGGCCTGGCCGGCGTCCTGTCGTTTGCGACGAGCCCCTTCTATGCGTATGCGCAGCTTCCGTCTCGTCCCGGCGGGATCTCGGCCCTGACCGACCAGCAGCTGGCGGGCGGGATGATGTGGGTGCCGGGCGCGATCACCTACTCCATCGTGTTCGTCTACCTGCTCTTCAAATGGCTTGCCGAAGAGGACGCTCGGGCCCACGAGGTGGTGCCGGAGATGCCGACCGGATCTTTGGAGCCCATGCGGCCCGATCCGGGCGTTAGGGGGCCCGTCCCGGCGTCGTCACGCACTTTCAGTGCGCTCCTAGCCGGGCCACCCCTGCCTTCGGCTCGGACCACCAGGATCTCCAAATCTCTCGGTCGGCCCTCGGGCCCCACCTCACAGATTCCAGGTCTTGTTGAGCAGGGACAAGCACATGGCGGTTGAGGCACCGGCCCGACCCGAGGCCGCGCCGCGGCGTACTCCGTTCGCGGCCCTGCTGGAAGTCGCGGGCGACTACTTGGCCCTCCTCAAGCCGAAGATCATCCTGCTTCTGGTCGTCACCGAGCTCAGCGCGATGATCGTGGCCGCACGTGGCTTGCCGGCGGCCGGGTTGCTCGTCGGCTCCGTGCTTGGCGGCGCGCTGGCAGCCGGCGGTGCAAGCGCGGTCAACTGCTGGTTCGACCGTGACATCGACAAGCTGATGCCGCGAACGCGCCGGCGGGCGATCGCCGCGGGCCGGATCACGCCGGCCGCGGGACTCGGCTTCGGCATCGCGGTTGGTCTGACCGGGGTGGCCCTGGTCGCGGTCTCGAGCAACGTCCTGGCGGCTGCGCTGGCGCTCGGTGGCGGCCTGGTCTACGTGTTCGTCTACACGATGTGGCTCAAGCGGTCGACCACGCAGAACATCGTCATCGGCGGCGCCGCGGGCGCGTTCCCGCCGCTGGTCGGCTGGGCCGCCGTCACGGGTTCGCTCAGCCCGCTGGCGTGGGCGCTCTTCGCCATCATCTTCTTCTGGACGCCCCCGCACTTCTGGGCGCTGGCTCTCGTCCTCAAGAAGCAGTACTCGGCGGCCAACGTTCCCATGCTGCCGGTTGTGGTCGGAGAGGAACGGACCCGTCGCTCCATCCTCTTTTATTCGTTCGTCCTACTCGCCATCAGCCTGGTGCCGGTGGTCTGGCTCGGGCCTATCTACGCGGTGGCCTGCATCGCCCTTGGCGCGGTGTTCCTTGCGTTCGCCGGCCGCGCCTCGCGCCGGCAGGACGGAGCGTCCGCTCTTGCCCTGTTTCATTACTCCCTCGCCTACCTGGCACTTCTCTTCATGGCCGCCGCGCTCGCCTCCGCCGTGAAGCTTTGAACACAGCCATCCGCTCGGACGTCACGAACCCGGGTGGTCGCCAGGTGCCGATATGGGCTCTCGCTCTCCCTGTGCTCGTGGTTCTTGTTGCCACGAGCGTGGGCGTCGCAGTGGTCGTCGCGGGCCGGTCGTCGAACACGGTCTCGGTTGCCCCCGGACATGCTCGCGTCGGCGGGACGAGCCCCGACTTCACAACCTGGGACCTCGTTGGCAAGAAGGTCAACCTCTCCAGCTTCGGCACGCGGCCGGTGCTCCTTTCCTTCTGGGCGACTTGGTGCACGGTGTGCAAGGAGGAGCTGCCTGCGCTCCAGAGTCTGCAGGACCAATATCGGTCCGACGGGCTCGCGGTGCTCGCGGTGAACTACCGGGAGTCGAGTACCGACCGCATGCGCCAGTACCTCTCCGGGCTGCACGTCAACCTCGAGGCGGTGATCGACCCCGAAGGCTCGATCGGCTCCGCCTACGGCGTGGATGTCGGGCTGCCGGTCAACGTGTTATCCGACAGGTCTGGCACGGTTAGTCGGATCATGATCGGCGCCGTCCCTGTCGCGTCGATTCAGGACGCAATCAAGCAGGTGGTCTCGCCGGCAGGCCCCTCGTAACGACCACGCCGTTGCCGGCGCCAAATGGCTCGATCGGAGACCTACGCTGGCTGGGTGAGCGTTCTCGAGCGTCGCGATGCGGTGCGGATCGGCGTCCGGCTCGAGATCGTCACCATCGTCTGGATGTCATTCGAGGCGGTGCTGGCCATCGGGGCGGGCATCGCCGCCCGCAGCGTCCTGCTGACGGCGTTCGGTTTTGACAGCGTCATCGAGCTCCTCAGCGGTGTCACCCTGGTCTGGAGGCTGTCATCCGAAGCGCGCAGCTCCGGTGCCGCAGGCCTGGAAGGCATCGAGCGACGCGCCGTCCGGATCTCGGCTGCGCTCCTGGTGCTCCTCTGCGCGTACCTGGCAATCGTTGGCTTGGGCGGCCTCGTGACGGGGGTGCATCCAGCCGGGTCCGTGCTGGGCGTAGCCGTATCCGCCGTAGCGGTGCTGGTGATGCCCATCCTGGCGTGGCGCA
>Ga0208848_1000002_pt1 | contig 53240 bp, 48 predicted proteins | sample NGESurshal072012_2_FD_184455 | JGI IMG/M metagenome (GOLD analysis project Ga0208848, IMG submission 184455) | Arctic peat soil microbial communities from Barrow, Alaska - NGEE Surface sample 210-1 shallow-072012 (SPAdes) | ecosystem: Environmental > Terrestrial > Soil > Wetlands > Peat ... | reverse complement strand
GCTTCTCCGGCGACCTCCCCGGCGAGCGGGGAGGTAAATCGCCCCCACGGCGGGCTTCGCCGGTTACAGGGGACTCAGGCGCCCGCGGCGGGCGCCAGGACCAGGAAGATCCGCCCGCTGTTCAGGAGAGGGTAGGCCTGGTCGAGGTCGTCGACGGCATGCATCAGCTGGTCGTAGCTGATCGGGTAACCATGCCCTTTCGTCAGCCCGGGGTCGTTGAGGATGTACTGGTCCGACTGGTTATAGCCCACCACCACGATGTAGTGGGAGACCGACCAGCCCGCCTGTTCATAGTGAGTTCGGTACCCGGGGTAGTTCGGGTTGCCGAGGCCATGCGTGCGCACCCCGAAAATCAACGGACGCCCCAAAGCCAGCTGCTGCTTCATGTTCAGCCGGTCCGAGGGCAGAAGCTTGAACGCCCACCCGAGGTTCTTCTGCGCGACCTCGCCCACCTGCTGGCTCGTCAGGTCTTGCGCCGGCTTCCAGGCGGTGATCTGGTTGATCGCGGCGTCTGCCGTCTTCGGGTCGATCAACGCGCCCGAGTGATCGCCGCGCAGGTACCGATCCACCATCACCAGGCTCGCCTCTTCGCACGTGTGCTGCCGGTCCGCCCAGTTGTTGAGCGGTGCCTGCGAGGTGAATGGGACAGGCAGGATGACCGCGTCGGGCAGGGTGACCGGGGGTTGGGCGCTTGGAGCGGCGGCACTGAGATCGATCGGGACGAGGGGAGGCGTGACGTAGGACACCTGGGGCCCGGCTCCGAAAAAAGCGAAGTAAACGCCCGCCCCGATGCCGACCACAGCGACGAGGCCAAGGCCGAGCAACCACTTGAGGGCTCCAAACATCGTTAGCTAGAACCGACCAGGCAGCGAAAAAGTTGCGCTTTGGGGAAGAGTCATCTGGATTCCATGCTGGGGGGCTCTTCGCAGTATAGCTGTGCCTTTACATCTCTAAACCCCACTAACTGGCCGCCCCGTGCAGGGCGTTTTCAGCTCGAACGCGAGGCTGGAAAGCATGCATCGACATAGGATTGTCGCGATGAGCGACCAGGCGGCCAGCGCCGCGGCAGATCTCGGCAACCGCGCCGTCAGCAACACTGCCATCCTGCTCGGCGCCCGGATCGTCTCGCGCCTGGCTTCCCTGGTCGTCGTCATCGTCCTCGCCAACGCGCTTGGTGACACCCAATACGGGCGCTACACGACGCTGATCGCCTACCTGGCGCTCGTTTCCGTCATCGCGGACCTGGGCTTCGGTCCGCTCTACACGCGCGAGGCGGCGCGCAGCCGGCGCGAGCTGGGCGATTACCTCGGAACGCTGTTGGTGGTGAAGATCGCGCTCGCCGTTGCGGCCAGCGTGATCCTGGCCGTTGCCCTTGGCCTCGGCGCAGGGCTGAGCGCTCTGGTCGTGCCAGGCGCCGCGCTGCTCATCGCCACCGCATACGCGAACCTGCTGCGCAACACCTTCTACGCGGTGGGTCGGGTGGAGTTCGACGCCGTCGCGATCATCGCGGAGATCGCGATCCAGGGCGGGCTGATCATCCTCGGGTCGCGCCGCCATGCGGGGGTGAGCTATTACGTCTGGGCCTACACCGCGTCCTTCTGTTTCACCATCGTCTACTCGCTGGTCGTCATCCAGGTGTTCCGCCTCGGACGCGTGCGGTTGGGCCTGGACGCGAAGCTGGTGCGCCGCTGGATCCCGCTCGCGCTGCCGTTCGCCTACACGGCTTTTCTGACCAACCTCTACTTCCGGGCCGACGTCCCCATCCTCCAGCACTTCCGGTCGTTCGCCGAGGTCGGCTGGTACACGTTCGCGTACAAGCCGTTCGAAGCCCTTCAGTTCGTGCCGCTCGCGATCCAGGTGGTCGTCTATCCATTGCTCGGCGTGTACTTCGTCAGCGATCCCGCGCGCCTGAAGCTCGCGTACGAACGCTTCTTCAAGGTGCTGGTGCTGCTCGGCGTGCCTCTGACGGTGGGGACGTTTGTGCTGGTGCATCCAATCGGCCGTCTCTTCCACCTGTACACAAACTCCGAGCCGGCGCTCCGCATCCTGGCCTTCGGGATCGTCTTCCTCTTCGCCAACTCCGCCTTCTACGCGATGCTCAACGCGATCAACCGGCAGCACATGAACGCATGGGCCACCGGGCTCGCGGCGGCGATCAACATCGTCCTCAACCTGATCTTCATCCCTCTTTTCGGCTACCTCGCCGCGAGCACGACGACCGTGCTCACCGAGGCCTCGCTTTGCGTGTTCGGCTGGTGGTTCGTCCAGCGAAACCATCCTGAGCTGCGACTGGGCGTGATCAGGCTGAGCTGGCGCATCCTGTTGGCCGGCGCCCTGATGGGCGTGGTGCTGTACCCGCTCAGCCGGTTCTCGATCTTCATCAGCCTTCCCGCCGGAGGCCTGGTGTATCTCGTCGCCATCTACCTGATCAGGGCGATCGAACCCGATGAGTGGCGGCTGGCGCAACACGGGTTGCTCTCGCGATTGAGGCGGAACCGGGCCGCGTAACCCCCACCCGTCTTGGCCCGTTGGTTGGTATGGGAAACCGTAGAATCTACGCGTCCCCAACCATGTCTCGAAACCTTCCTGTGAAGATCACGACCAAGGGGGGTCACCGCCCTCGAGCCCGGATCCATGCGGCGTGGTCGCCGATCGGGCAGAAGATGCGCCGCACCACGATGTTTCGCGCTCTGGGTGCGGTGGTCGCCCTGCTCTTGGTGCTCGGCTTCGCCGCCGACGCTTACGCGCAAACCTTCTTCGACAGCCTGCCGTCGGTCCAGGGCCTGGACAGCGCCGCCTTCGCCGGCGACACGATCATCACCGACCGCAACGGGGTTCTGCTCGCCGACGTGGGCAACCACGGCGACCACCGCTTGGCGGTGAAGTTGCAGGACGTCGCGCCGGTGATGATCCAGGCCACGGTCGCGATCGAGGACAAAGGCTTCTACTCCAACCCTGGCTTCGACGCCGCGGCCATCATTCGGGCCGCGTACGACAACCTCCGCTCAGGTCACATCGTGGGCGGCGCGAGCACAATCACCCAGCAGCTGGCCAAGCAGCAGTTTCTGACCCCTGACCAGACCGTCGGCCGCAAGGTCAAAGAGCTCGCCCTGGCCTACGAGTTGGCACAGACCTACAGCAAGAATCAGATCATGGAGCTTTACCTCAACAAGAGCTTCTACGGCTCGCAGTCATATGGAGTCGAAGCCGCGGCCGAGAGCTACTTCCACATCCCGGCTTCCAAGCTCGACCTCGCGCAGGCCGCGGTGCTTGCCGGTCTGCCGCAGGCGCCCACGGAATGGAACCCGGTGCTGAATCCCGACGCGGCCAAGCTGCGCCAGACCGAGGTGCTGCAGGCCATGGTGCGCTCGAACTACATCTCGCCATCGGACATGGATAAGGCTGTGGCCGAGAAGCTCATCTACCAGGCTCCGATCAACAGCTTCCTCGCGCCCCACTTCGTCGACTACGTGCTCGCCGAGCTGCGCCAGCTTGGTTTCCAGCCTGGAATCCAGCAGCTGAACGTGAAAACCACGCTCGACTACCACCTGCAGCAGATCGGAGAGTCGGTGGTGAACTACAACCTAGCTGCGAAACCAGGCCACTCCTGCTTCAACAGCGGCGCCCCGGATGGGTGGCCTTACGTGTCGGAGGCAGGAGCTGCATGTTGGGACCCCCGAGGGCAGCTGTCGTCAGGTCTGATCGCCGAGGATCCGAAGACCGGCGAGATCCTGGTCATGGTCGGATCGCCGAACTACAACGCGTCCGCCGGCCAGATCAACTACACGACCATCCCCCGCAACATGGGCTCGTCGATGAAGCCGTACACGTACGGCGCGGTGATCAACGCGCGAGCAGCGACCGTCGACACGCCGGTGTACGACGGCCCTAGCCCGCTCGTTTACAAGGACGCGTACAGCACCACCGACTTCTACAACTACGACCACAAAACCCACGGCGTCCTGCCGCTGAAGAAGGCGATGGGCAACTCGCTCAACATCGCCGCGGTGAAGGTCGAGCTGTCAATCGGCGTGCCCGCGGTGCTGTCTTACATGCGGAACCTCGGCGTGCTCCCCAGGTACGTCAATCCGGATGGCACCTACAACCCGACGGCGACTGCCGACGAGTACGGCCCCTCTCTCACGCTGGGCGGGTACCCCATCACTCTCCTCGAGCACGTCAACGGCATCGCGACATACGCGGACATGGGCGTCTACCACTCGCCGGAATCCATCCTCAGCGTGACGGACTCGCACAGCCAGAGTCTCTACGCGACGCACCCCGACCAGCGCGCTCGGCTGGCGCTCGACCCGGCGGTCGCCTTCATCATGGCCCAGATCATGTCCGACGACCAGAACCGCTGCCTCATCTTCGGCTGCAACAGCGCGCTCCACTGGAAGGACCGCACCGTCGCCGCCAAGACCGGCACCACCGACAACTTCAAAGACGCCGTCACGGTCGCCTTCACCCCGGACATTGCGGTGGGACTGTGGGTCGGCGACATCCTCAACAACAACTACACGATGAATTCGGGGGACGACGGCGTCTTCGTCGCGTCGCCTGCGGTCCACTCCTTCGTCTCGCAGGCGCTGGCGGGAGTGCCTGGCAACCGCTGGTACACGCCGCCGCCCGGAGTGATCGCCGGCGCCAACAACAGCTGGTTCCTGGGCGATGCCACCAACATCCCCAAGCTGCCGGGCGACAACCCGCCGAGCCCGACGCCCGCACCCGTCAACTACAACGTGCCCGCCGACCCGGGGACGGGCCCCGTGCTGGCCAGTCCACCCCCGAGCCCGAGTCCGAGTCCGGTTGTCTGTGTCCCGCCGCTAGTGGGACCGCCTCCGTGTCATTAGGCGACATCAACTAAGCGCGACCTCGTACGTCCGTAGACTTGCGCTGATGCCCGAAAAATCCCCTCGAGTCGGAGGTTTCGCCGTGGGTTTGCGCGGACCCCTCAAGTCCGAGGCTGCGCCGTGAGTTCGCCGGCGCCTCTCAAAACAGCCCTGTCCGTCGTGACCGAGCGGCTGCCCAAGAGCCAGGTGGGCATGACCATCGAGGTCCCGAAAGAGCTGGTCGACGCGACCTACGAGCGGGTGCTCAACCGCTTCGTGTCGCGCGCGAAGATCGAAGGATTCCGTCCCGGCCGTGCGCCGCGAGCCCTCGTCGAGGCTCGGCTCGGCCCCGCGGTCGTGCGCGAGGAGGTCGTCGAGACGATGGTGCCCGAGGTTATGCGCCAGGTCCTCGAGGAGAAATCGCTCGACCCCATCGACAACCCGGACGTCGAGGTGCTCGAGCTCGAGCGCGGCCGGCCGGCGAAGCTCAAGGCGACGATCAGCGTGATGCCCGAGGTGACCCTCGCCGACGCATCAAGCCTCAATCCGACGGCCACTTCCATAGAAGTCACGGACGAGATGCTGGAGCGCCGCCTGGAGGACGTCCGTCAGCCGATGGCCGAAATCACACCGGTCGAGCGCGAAGCGAGGCTGGGTGACCTCGCCATCATCGACGTCGAGGTCGAGGTGGACGGGGAGGTCATCGAGTCGGAGTCGCACAAGGCCATGGAAGCCGAGCTCAAAGAGGGCGTGCTTCTCCCCGAGCTGCTCGCCGTCCTGCCCGGAACATTCGTGGACGAGACTCGTGAGGCCAAGGTGACCTTTCCCGAGACGTACAGCGATCCGAAGCTCGCAGGCAAGGAGGCGACGATCCGGGTGGCCGTGCGCGGCGTCAAGGAGAAGGTCCTTCCAGCGCTCGACGATGCACTGGCCAAAACCCTGAGCAACGGCGCCCAGGAGTCTGCCGACGCTTATCGCGCAGCGGTCCGGGCCGAGCTGGAAGAGTCGGCTGCCGCGATGGCCAAGCTCGAGCGCGAGCAGGCGGTCGTGACAGCTTTGGTGGACGCATCGACCGTCGAGGTCCCGGAGGCGCTGGTCGACCGCGAGCTGACCAGTCAGCTGGAATCGATGGAGCGCAGCCTCAGCCGCCAGGGACTCAGGCTCGACCGCTACTTCGAGTACCTGGGGCAGACTCTGGACCAGTGGATGGCCGGCCAAAGGCCGGACGCCGAGGCCCGGCTGAAGGTCGACCTGGTGCTGGCGGAGTTCGCCAAGCGCGAGAGCCTGGAGCCCTCTGACGACGACGTGATCCAGTTCCTCGAGGACCAGGCCGGCAAGGACGACGAGCTGAAGGACCAGGTGGCCGAGCTCAAGAAGAGCCCCAGCGCCCGGCGCTACTTCGCATCGCGGCTTCGCCGGCAAAGAGTCCTGGAGCGCCTGGTCGAGGTCGCGGGGTCACGGACTTGACGGAACCCGCGGACGGCCTGTCTAGAATGACGCTATGCGGGACATGAGACAGATCGAGCAGCCGGCTGGATACCTCGTCCCGATGGTGGTCGAGAACACCGGCCGAGGCGAGCGTGCGTTCGACATCTACTCGCGACTCCTCAAGGAGCGCATCGTCTTCATCGGCACGCCGATCGACGACCAGGTTGCGAACCTGATCGTGGCCCAGCTGCTCTACCTCCAGTCCGAGGATCCTGACAAGGAGATCGCCCTCTACATCAACAGCCCAGGCGGCCAGGTCACCGCCGGACTTGCCATCTACGACACCATGCAGTACATCCGCCCGCCGGTCTCCACGATCTGTATCGGCATGGCGTACTCGATGGCCGCGGTGCTGCTCGCGGGCGGCGCCCACGGGCAGCGCTACGGGCTGCCTCACGCGAACATCCTCATCCACCAGCCGTGGGGCGGTATGCAGGGGCAGGCCACCGACATCCAGATCCACGCCAAGGAGATCCTGCGCACTCGCGAGCAGCTGAACCAGATCCTTGCCAAGCACACCGGGCAGAAGATCGAGAAGGTGACGCTCGACACCGAGCGCGACTACTTCCTCACGTCGGAGGCAGCCAAGGAGTACGGGCTGATCGACGACATCATCCTGACCCCGCCCAAGACCACCGACAAGGACAAAGCGAAAGAAAAGGAAGGCGAGAAGGAAAAGGAGAAAGTCGCGGCGGGATGATCTTCCGAAGGAAGCCGAAGAGCGACGAGATCAAACGGCACCGGCCGAAGTGCTCGTTCTGCGGTAACTTGCAAGGCCAGCGCGGCGTGCGGCTCGTCGCCGGCTCCGGTGTTTTCATCTGCAGCGAGTGCATCAGCCTTGCCAACGAGATCCTATGGGGCCATAATCCCCCGGCGCCGGCCTCTTCGTGATGGATACATAAGAAAGCAATGAACGAAAGAGAAGACCGCCGCCGCTATACGCGCTGCTCGTTCTGCGGCAAGGGCCAGGACCAGGTGCGCAAGCTGGTCGCGGGCCCTGGCGTCTTCATCTGCGATCAGTGCATCGACCTCTGTCAGGAGGTCCTCGAGGACGACAACCGCTCAGCCGGCACGAAAAAGCAGAAGACAGGCTTCATCCCCAACCCCAAGACCATCTGCGCCGCTCTGGACCAGTACGTAATCGGGCAGGACCGGGCAAAGAAGGTCCTTTCGGTCCAGGTGTACAACCACTACAAGCGGATCTCCGCCTCGAAGTCGGTCGGCGACGTCGAGCTCACCAAGTCGAACGTGCTGCTGGTCGGACCCACGGGCTGCGGAAAGACTTACCTCGCGCAGACGCTGGCGAAGATCCTCGACGTGCCGTTTGCGATCGCCGACGCGACCAGCCTTACCGAGGCCGGCTACGTGGGCGAGGATGTAGAGAACATCTTGCTGCGGCTGATCCAGGCCGCCGACTTCGACATCAGCCGGGCTGAGCGCGGAATCATCTACATCGACGAGATCGACAAGATCGCCCGCAAGTCGGACAACCCCTCGATCACGCGCGATGTCAGCGGTGAGGGCGTCCAGCAGGCCCTGCTCAAGATCCTGGAGGGCACGGTCGCCAACGTTCCGCCGCAAGGTGGTCGCAAGCACCCGCACCAGGATTTCATCCAGATCAACACCACCAACATCCTGTTCGTCTGTGGCGGCGCATTCGACGGGCTGGAGAAGGTCGTTGAGCAGCGCATCGGCCGGCGGGCCATCGGATTCGGTGCGCCGCAGCACAAGATCGAGCGCAAGGCCCTGTCGGAGACACTCAAGCACCTGCAGCCGCAGGATCTCTTGAAGTACGGGTTCATCCCGGAGTTCATCGGCCGCCTGCCGATCATCGTCACTCTGCACCACCTGGACCAGCAGGACATCGTGCGCATCCTCACCGAGCCGAAGAACGCGCTCGTCAAGCAGTACCAGAAGTTCTTCTCGCTTGACAATGTAGAGCTCGTGTTCCAGGAGGGGAGCCTCGATGCGATCGCCGAGCTGGCTCTGCTTCGTGGCACGGGCGCGCGCGCTCTGAAGTCGATCATCGAAGAGGCCCTGCTCAACTCGATGTTTGAGATTCCCTCCCGTCCGGAGATCAAGCGCTGCCTGATCTCCGAGCGCTCGATCCGCGAGGCGCTCGAGCCCGAGTTTGAGCTCAGCGACGACGGTGAGAGCCCGGCGAGACTGGTCGGAGAGTCGGCCTAGGCCACAGTCGCGTCGCAAGGGCGGCCCTTCCGATCAGCTCACCTGCTTCGGAAAGCGACGAGGCCCGTGTGGACGCGAATCGGGCCTCTCACAACAAAACGCTAGACTTTCCGCACCATGAGCCGGACCGAGCAATCAATAGGCCCTTCCTGCTCGTGCTTGGCGCGCTCCGTATCCGTACCCTCGCCGGCTCAGTCGCGCTAAAGCGACCTTCGCGCCGGCGCCCTTGATCCCCTTCGAGTGATGAAACACGTCCCTATGAACCAGAACGAAAAGCACAGCGAGATGCCGAAGGCGTTCGACCCACAGGCCATCGAGGCCGGCTGGTACGCGCGCTGGGAATCCGACGGCCTGTTCGTCGCTGACGCGAAGAGCAAGAAGCCGAAGTTCACGATCTGTCTGCCGCCGCCGAACATCACTGGCGTGCTGCACACGGGCCACGCGCTCAACCACACCCTGCAGGACATCTGCGCGCGATACCGGCGGATGGCAGGCTTCGAGGTCCTGTTCCTTCCCGGCACCGATCACGCTGCCATCGCGACGCAGAACGTGATCGAAAAGCAGCTGGCGGCCGAAGGCATGACCAAGGAGCAGCTGGGGCGCGACGCGTTCACCTCGCGCGTGGACGAGTGGTATCGCGACGTCGCCGATGCAATCGTCAGCCAGGACCGGATCCTCGGCATCTCGCTCGACTGGTCGCGACTCCGTTTCACCATGGACGCGCGTTACGTGCGCGCCGTCATGACCGCATTCGTCGCGTTCTACGAACGCGGATGGATCTATCGCGCCCCGCGAATCGTCAACTGGTGCCCGCGAGACAAGTCCGCCATCTCGGACCTCGAGATCGAATGGCAGGAGCACCAGGACACGCTGTACTACATCACGTACCCGATTGAGGGTGGTGGAGAGGTCATCGTCGCCACGGTGCGCCCGGAGACGATCCTGGCTGACACCGGCGTCGCGGTGAACCCAACCGACGATCGATACCGGCCACTGATCGGAAAGACCGCCATCCTGCCGCTGGTCGGGCGAAGGCTGCCCATAGTCGGCGACGCGGCGGTCGAGAAGGATTTCGGGACAGGTGCGCTCAAGGTCACGCCGGGCCACGACCCGATGGACTATGAGATCGGCCAGCGCCATTCGCTGGAAGTCATCAACGGGATGCATCCCGACGGCCGGATGAACGTGCCGGGTCTGACTTACGACGGTCTGCCGGCGCTCGAGGCGCGCGGGAAAGTTGTCGCCGACCTGAGGGCGCAGGGATTGTTGGTCAAGGAAGAGCCGTACACCCACGAGGTCGGTCATTGCGATCGCTGCCATACGGTGATCGAGCCGCTGATCAGCGAGCAGTGGTGGCTGCGCATGGAAACGATGCGCGACAAGGCCCTGGCGGCGTCAGCCGCGGGGAAGGTCCGATGGCATCCGGAGCGCTACGAGCGCACGTATCTCGACTGGCTGCGCGGATTGCGCGACTGGAACATCGGCCGCCAGCTCTGGCTCGGCCACCGCGTCCCCGTTTACTACTGCGAAAACGGGCACCAGATCGTCGCCGTGGACCGGCCGCGTGAGTGCACAGAATGCGGCAGCTCGCAGCTGACGCAGGACCCAGACGTGCTCGACACGTGGTTCTCATCCGCTCTGTGGCCATTCGCGACCCTCGGTTGGCCCGACGAGACCGACGACCTGAAGGCGTTCTATCCGAACGACATGAACAGCACCGCCCGGGAGATCATCAATCTCTGGGTCAGCCGGATGATCATGACCGGCCTTGAGTTCATGGGCGAAGTTCCATTCGCCGACGTCGCGATCCATTGCCAGGTCCAGGCTGCCGATGGACGCCGCATGTCGAAATCCCTGGGTACGGGCATTGACCCGCGTGAGCTCATCCAGAGGTACGGCACGGATGCCGTTCGCGCGTGGGCGTCGTCGGTCGCCATGTCGAGCCAGGATGTTCGGTTCGACGAAAGTCGCGTCGAGGGGTACCGGCGGTTCTGCAACAAGCTGTGGAACGCGACTCGCCTGGTCTTGAGCTCGCCCGGGACGCCGCCCGCCGAAGGCCCCGGAATGCTCGAGATCCAGGAGCACCTTGAGGACCGCTGGGTTGTTTCGCGGCTTGCGTATGCGTGCTCGGCGGTGACTGCGGGCATCGAGAGCTTCACGTTCCAGGACTCGATGGCTGCAGCTTATGGTTTCGCATGGAACGAGTTCTGCGACTGGTACCTGGAGGCGGCGAAGGAGCGCTTGCGAGCCGGCGATGCCGCGGCCCAAGACGTCGCGTATTTCTGCCTCGACAACCTGTTCCGGATGCTGCATCCGTTCATGCCATTCGTGACCGAGGAGCTGTGGTCCCGCACGCCCGGTCATCGAGACTTGGTCATGCGCGCGCCATGGCCTCAGCTGCAAGACAGGTTTACCGACCTCGAGGCCGAAGAGTCTTTCGGCCAGGTGATGCGGATCGTCGAGGAGGTGCGTGGACATCGGCAGGCAGCCGGGGCCCCACCGCGAGGAGGCAGCCTTCGGCTGGACCCCATCGGTGGCTCGGTCGCGACACTGGCCGCCCGGATCGCCTGGGTCGAGCTCGTCTCCGACCTGGAGGGAGGCACACCGCTTGCGGCAACGGCTGGTGAAGTGAGCTTCCCCGCGGGCGACGGCGACGTCCGCCGCCAGGCGGGCCTCAAGCACCAAGCCGGGCTCAAGCGTCTGACCGAGGATCTCGAGAAAACCGAGGCCAAGCTGGCCAATCCGGAGTTTGGAGCCAAGGCCCCACCCGAGATCGTCAGGAAGCTCGAAGACCGAGCCACCGAGCTTCGCGCCGCCATCGACCGCCTACAGAACGACCGCCTACAGTAGACGGGCCGATGCCGTCCTTCGCCGTTTTGGCGCCGGTGCTTCTGCCGCTCCTCGCGGCCGGCGTCATCACCGCTTTCGGGCTCAGCGGATTCAACCCCGGTCCGATCGCAGTTGGGGCCGGCGCATGGGCAGCTGTGCTGGCGTTGCTCGCCGTATGGCTGCCACTGCGCTCCACGCAAGAGCTGGATCTCGGCCAGCTCGGCTTCGGCTCGGCATTCCAGCTGCGCATCGATGCCGTGGCGCTCGCCTTCGGCCTGATCGTCCTGGTCCCGGCCGCATTGGTCCTAACGCTTCAACGGCGCCCCTGGCCGGAGGCGGCGGTCGGCCTGCTCGGAGTCGCCGCAGCGATGGGCGCCATCGAGGCGGGGGGCGTCGTCCTGACCGCGCTTGCGGGTGGCACCGCTGCGACCCTTGCCGTCATCCAGCTCGACACGGAGGACATCCGCGCCCCGCGGCCGCGCTGGAGCATGCTGCTCGCCGCCTGGCTCGCATTGAGCTGGGCAGGAGCGATCCTGCAGGTCCGCGGCGGGACCGCGGCTTACGCCGCGGTCCCGGTGTTCGCCTTAACGGTGCCGGTCTTCGCGCTGATCGCGTTCGCGGGCGTGATGGCTTCCGGATTATTTCCCTGGCGGTCTTGGCCCGCCCGGGTGTGGTCGCGGCCTTCGCTCCGCGCAGCCGGGCTCGTCGTCGCGACTCTTTACCCGCTTGGTTTCTACCTCCTGGTCCGCGCTTATGAGATGGGTGACGGCAGGTATCCGAATGCTGCCTTCAACGCGATCCTGGCCTCGTGGGGTGTGGTCGTTGCGCTGGCCGCGGCCGTTCGCGCTCAATCGGCGGCCACGCGGCGCGAATTCTTCGGTGAGGTGATTCCGGGCATCGGCGGGTTCGCATTGATGACCGTCACGCTCGGCACTCCGCTGGGCCTGGTGGCGGGGCTCATCACCCTTGCCGCCGCGGCCGCCATGACGGCCTGCCTCTCCTTGCTGCCCGACCGTGCGGGGCCGGCCTCGCTGATCGCCATCGCCGCGGTGATCGGGCTCCCACCCGGCCTCGCGTTCGGAGCGCGCATCGTCGGCATCGAGTCGACGTTTGAGGCGGGAGACTTCTACGGGTTCATCGGCGTTGCGGGAACAGCCGCCTGGGTGTTGTGGATGGTGGCCGGCGCCCGCGCCACCGGACTTCCTGCTGGGCGCGGCCGCCCCACGAACGAGACGTTTCCGCGGTTCGCCATGACGGTCGCGGTGCTGTTACTGGCCGCTGGCCCGGCATTGGCCGTGTTCCAGTCCGTCTTTGCCAACCCAGCCCAGGCGGACGTGATGCCGCTGCCTCCCGGCTCGGTGAGCGGCGGGCTCACGTCAGTGGTGACAGTCTCCACCGTGCTTCCGGTGGTCGCACTCTTCGTGCCGCTATTGATCATCGGTGTGCTCGCCTACGGAGCCGCGGGCACATCGCTCATTCGGACCCAGCCCCGACCCGCCCTGTTCAACATCCCCTGGACCGGCGCGATCGACCGCGTACGCCGGGCAGCGACGTCAGTCTCAATGCCCGAGCAGTACCGCTCCATCCTCGATCTGCGCGCCCTCGAGGCCGCGGCGATAGGGGGCCGACCGCTGCTCTGGCTTGCCTCGCTCGCGGCCCTCGCCTTCGCTGTGACCCGCTAAGTGGTAGTCGTGGCATGGCAGTAGCGGCCTTCGTCGCCTGGCTTGGGGCCGCGCTGGTGGTGCTGGCCGATGGCCGGAGGGGACTGGCGCTTGGACTGGCATTGGTCACGCCCGGCTTCGCAGTCCTCGTCTGGCCTTCCGGCGGCGCACTCGGGGTCTCCGCGGTGGTCGCAGGAGGCGCGATCGCCTCGTGGCAGTGCTGGCGATCGGGAGCCGCGACGTGGGGGATCATGCCGGCGGGTTCGACGCCTCGGCTCGTCCTGTGCGTCGCCTCAGGCTTGCTGGCGTTGTGGGTCGCGGCTTCGGTGACGACAGGACCAGGAACCCCGCTCCGCTTCGCGGTGCTGGTGGTGCTGGGATTGATGGGGGCGCGTGTCCTGGCAAGCCGAGAGATTGCGGTCGTGCTGACGTCCATTGCCTGCTTTGCTCTCGCGCTAGCGGCGGCGCCCGACCTCGCCGCAATATCGCCCGGACCGGTACCAGACATCATCGGTGGCCTGGTCGCGGCGGGCGTCATGTTTGTCCCGCGCATGCAGGGCGAACCTGACCTGGCCCCTGGTCACGGAGTCGCGGGCGCTCAGGGCGGTCGGCCGGACAAAGATGGGTCCTGAGCTCCTCCTGGCGGCGACCGCCACCCTGAGCCTGGCCGTGATCGTCGCTCCACCCAGGGTGGCGCGCGGCAGTCTGCTCACCTGGGGCCTGTTGGGGCTTGCCGGCATGGCCGCCATGGTCGTAGCTCCGAGCCTGGACCTGGTCTTTCTGATCCTTCTCGTCCTGGCGGTGCTGCAGGCCCGCTTGACGTCTCATCGAGATTTCGCCAGCCGCCTTCGCGCCCCGGTCCTGGCCGTGGCGCTGTTGGCCGTGGGGTTGGCGTTTGAGCGGATGCAGGGCCCGCCGGTGCTGGAGCGCTTCGGCGCGGTGGGCATGGTGGCGGGTCTAGTCGCCGCCATCGGCCTGCTTCCATTCGTTCACGAATTCGATCCGGAGGAATCGGTCGTCGCGTCACCGATTCCATGGATCGCTTTCATCGGCCCACTACTTGCAGCCACGGTGCTTTCCCGAGCGAGGCAGGTCCTACCGGCCGAGGCGGGCGACGCATTTGGCGCGATGCTCATCGGACTCGGGCTGCTCAACATGCTCGGGGGGAGCTTGGGGTCATGGCGGACGGCGGGTGACGCAGCCGCGTGGCGCTACGCATTCATGGCCGACTGGGGACTCGCGCTGTGCGGCTTTGGGCTGGCGATCGCCGACGGCCAGGCGGCGGCGCTGCTCCTGCTGTTCAGCATCGTCCTCGGCCGGCTGCCTCTTTACCTCTTTTCGCGACCGGCGCTTCGCGAGAAGAACCCGACCGACCGGCCGATCAACCTGGTCGTGGCGGCCGTGCTCGCCGGCTCTGCGCCGTTTGCCGGCTTCCCGGCCCGCGTTCTGCTGCTGCGCGGTGCCACGCAGCTGTACTGGCCGCTGGCCCTGGTGCTGGCCGCCGGCATGCTCTTGTGGCTTCCAGGTTCACTACGCCTCGGGCGCAGCATGGGAGTGCCGCGTGGACGCCAGGCGGTCGGAGTCGCCGTCGTGCTCGCCGTGAACGTCTTCCTGGGCCTCTACCCGCAACCGCTGCTCACCCTGGCCGGCTTGTGAGAACCCTTTAGATGACGCAGCTCCTCGCGGCACTGGCCACCCACACGCTCGCTCTCGTTGTCTATCCGGGCCTCCTGACCGCGGTCATCTTCGGCGGCGTCGCCGAGATCGGATGGACAAGGATCACGAGGGGAGGGTGGTCCTGGCCAGATCTTTCCCGGCGCAGGCCGACCCCGGTCCTAGCGACCGTGCTGCTGTGCTCGATCCTCGCCGCGGTGCAGCTTGCCGCTCCATTCAACCCCGTACCCTCGACGGATCGCAGCGTGGTCGTGGCCGCCGTCGCGCTTGCTTTCACCGCGTGGGCCGAGCTTGCCCTGACGGTCGAGCATGTCGCCGAACCAAGGCTGCTGCTGGTCGTGCAGTGCTGCTGGCTTTTGGCCGTGCTCGGACCTGCGGTTCAGCCGGAGACCCTGCGACCACAGGTCCTCGGGAATGTCCTGGTCCCGGCGCTGCTGCCGCTGAAGCTGGCGAGCGGACTCCTTTACTTGCTCTGCCTGCCGGCGCTGCTCCGGCTGTGGCCCTTCGCTCCTCCAGGCGATCGCCGCACCCGACAGCGGCTCGACGCCGCGCGTGCACTGTGCTGGTTCCCCTATTGCGGACTCTTTACGACGCTGTTCGTGCCGCCGTCAGCCGACGACGCGCTTGGCTGGCTGCGGTTCTTCGGCATCAGCACAATCGTGGCGGTCGTGCTGGTCGGGGCGGGGGTCCTGATGCAGCGTCGCGGCCCTGCGCTCGCGCGTGGGCTGTACATGCGTGTGATCACGCCCTATGGGCTCGTGGTCCTGGTCGTGGCGGTGGGGATTTCTTACTTCCTGCGCTAGGACTTCAGGGTTCGCCCCCATCCGGCGCTGCGCGCCGACTTCCCCGGCAAGCGGGGAAGTGAACTTTCACCACAGGGCACTAGATCTGGGGTAATCCTGTGGAAAACACCGCTACCAGGTGTATGATCCGGCCCGACCCCCACATTTTGACCACGCCCATGCCACTCCGGGTCTCCCCGCTCCCCGGCTTTGCCGGGTACCTCCCCGCAAGCGGGGAAAAGTTCCACGCGTCTTGAACCTTCTGACCTCGGTCCTGGGGATTTGGTCGGCCGACGTGGGTATCGACCTCGGAACAGCCAACACGCTCGTGCACGTGCGTGGTCGAGGCATCGTGCTTGACGAGCCCTCCGTCGTCGCTGTCAGCAAGCGCACCGGCCAGGTGCTCGCCGTCGGCACAGAGGCCCGACGCATGCTGGGACGCACGCCGGCGGACATCGTCGCAATGCGCCCTCTGCGGCACGGGGTGATCGCCGACTTCGAGCACACCGAGCAGATGATCAGGCACTTCATCGCTCGAGCCCACAACCGTGCGTGGCATGTCAGTCATCCGCGGGTGGTGATCGGCATACCGTCCGGCGTGACCGAGGTCGAAAAGCGAGCGGTGACTGACGCAGCCACGATGGCCGGCGCGCGCGAGGCCCACCTGATCGAGGAGCCGATGGCCGCCGCCATTGGTGCCGGCCTTCCCATCCAGGCGGCGGGGGGCTCGATGATCGTGGACATCGGCGGCGGCACCACCGAGGTGGCGGTCATATCGCTCGGTGGGGTCGTCGCGGCCACGTCCGCTCGAACCGGCGGCGATGACATGGACGACGCGATCGTCCAGTACGTGCGGCGCAACATGGGACTGCTCGTCGGTGAGCGGACCGCGGAGGACATCAAGATCGCAATGGGCTCAGCGTTCCCGATCCCCGAGGAGCGGTCGTTCCTCGTCCGCGGTCGCGACCTCGTCACCGGCCTGCCGAAAACCGTCGAGATGACGACGGCCCACGTTCGCGAGGCGCTGTCGGGTGTCCTGATCGACATCGTGCGAGCCGTCAAATCGACGCTCGACGGCACGCCGCCCGAGCTCGTCGACGACATCATGGAGCGCGGCATGGTCGTGTGCGGCGGAGTTGCGCTGCTGGCCGGCCTCGACCAGCTCTTCGCGCACGAGACGCTGATGCCCGTGCGCATTGCGGAGGACCCGCTCACCTGTGTTGTTCGCGGCACCGGCATCGTGCTGGAAGAGATCGATACCTTGAACCGGGTTCTGTTGCGGACGCGCCGTGTCAGGGCTCTGCGTTACTGAGCGCTCCTGATGTACGGCAGGAGGAGCTCCTCGTCGACCGGGCTCTTCCTGACCCTGTGCGCCGCGATGCTCCTGCTCGCCATGGTCAGCGAGCAGGCTTGGGCTGCGGGTGCTCGCGGCGCCGCCAAAAGTGTGTTCGCCCCCCTCGAAGCCGCGATGACTCAGCTCGCCGGCAACGTCGACCGTGTGACGTCGGTCTTCGGGGATGTCTCCGCCCTTCGGGCTGAAAACCAAAGACTCAAGGCGGCCGACGAAGCGCTGCGCCGTCAGGTGGTCGAGCTGAACGCCGCTGCGAAGGAGAACGCGACCCTTCGCGAGGCGCTTGACTTTGAGCGCTCGTTCGGCCACCACATGGTGGCGGCGCAGGTCGTCGGTCGTGGGCCTGATGGATTCAGTCGAACGCTCGAGGTCGATCGCGGAACCGCGGATGGTGTGCAGCCGGGCATGGTCGTGACGACCGCAGCCGGCCTGGTCGGCCGCGTGACAGAAGCCGGCCCGCACGGCGCGATCGTGCAGACCCTTGCCGACCCCCAGAGCCGCGTGAACGTATTTCTCTCCCAGTCAGCCTTGCAGGGCACCGTCACCGGCGGGCCGACGGCGCTTCAGTTCGAGATCGAGCACTCGCTCGGAATCACGGCAGCCAGCGGCGAATGGGCCCTCACGAGCGGAGTCGGGGGTGGTTATCCCCGTGGGCTTGTGGTCGGCGAGCTGGCCTCGGTCACGCGTCGAGATTCCTCGACCAGCGATGAGGCGCTCTTGGCCTGGGTCAACGATCCGGCGAGTCTCAGCCTCGTGCTGGTGATCACCGACTTCGTGCCGTCGTGAAGCGACTGGGCAGCGCCGTGTTGCTCCTTGCGATCGTCTTGGTCCAGGTCACATGGGCGCCACGGATGACTGTCGCGGGCGCGTTTCCGAACCTGGCGCTCGTTGCCGTGATCGCCATCACGTGGACGGGTGGCGTGAGGTCCGGGCTGGCCTGGGCGTGCATCGCCGGGTTGATGCTCGACCTGACCGCGGCCGGCCCGCTTGGCCCGCATGCCGTTGCGCTCCTCGCGGGCGCGTACCTGACCGGGTTCTGGAACCGCAACTTTGACCGCGAAAGTCTTCTTCAGCCGGTGATTGCAGCTGCCCTCAGCACCGCCCTCTACTCGCTCGTGTTGGTCGCCGCCGACGACACCCTCGGACTCCCGGTGCCGCCGATCGGCGTTGCGGTGCAGCTGATGGTCGCGGCTTCGGTTTACAACGCCCTCGTGATGCCTTTCGGGTTGGCCTTGCTGCGAAGCCAAGCACCGACCCCACGGGAGGCGGCATGATCCAGCTGGGTGGTGTGACCCCGAGGGCTCGCTGGTCGAATCGACTGGTCGCCGCGGCCTCGGTCGCCGTGCTGATCATCGGTGTGCTCGCCATCGAGCTTGCGCAGCTACAGGTCGTCGATGGCGCAAAGCTCGCCGGCATGGCGCGTGCCAACAGCGTGCACCGAATCGTCCTCGAGGCTGAGCGCGGCATCATCTACGACCGGCACGGCGCGCCGCTGGTGACCAACAGCCCGATGTGGAACCTGGAGGTGGTGCCGGCGGTGCTGCCGATCGATGCGCGAGCGCTGGCGGCAGAGCTTTCCGAGCTTGCGAGAATCACCGGCGAGCCGGAGGAAAAGCTGGCGACGGCTCTCTTGGCAGCCGATCCGTACGCCAGCGTGCGCGTCGGGCCGGACCTCTCCCAGACCCAGGAGCTCGCGCTCAACGAGCGGTTGCCTGACCTGCCGGGCGCCTCGATCGTGCAGCGCGCTGTCCGGACCTACATCGAGCCGCTGGTCTTTGGGCACGTGCTCGGTTACGTCGGTCCCCTGAACGACGCTGACCTGAAGCGGCTCGGGCCTCTCGGCTACCAGCCGCGCGAGGTCGTCGGCAAGGTTGGCGTCGAGGCGGGCCTCGAGACATTGCTGCGGGGCAAGGACGGCTGGGCCGATGTCGAGGTCGACGCGCGCGGCCAGGTCGTCAGAACGCTCAACAGCCAGGCGCCCATCGCGGGCGCCTCCGTGTATCTCAGCCTGGATGCAACCCTGCAGCGGGCGACCGCCCAGTCACTCGCCGAAGGCCTGGTCCGCGACCACAAGACCGCCGGCGCTTCGGTCGTCATCGATCCTCGAACCGGAGAGGTGCTCGCGCTCGTGAGCCTGCCCGGCTACGACACGAACCTTTTCACGCACGGCATCAGCCAGGCCGACTACAGCAGGCTGATCAACGACCCGGACCGGCCGCTTCTCAACCGCGCCATCGCGGGGCAGTACGCCCCCGGATCGACGTTCAAGATGGTGACCGCGACCGCGGGCCTGCAGGAAGGCAAGATCACCGCCAACACGCTGCTGAGCTGTCCCAGCTACATCAACGTGAACGGCTGGATCTATCACAACTGGGCGAGCTACAGCCTCGGCCAGATGAACGTCGCCAAGGCTCTTGCGACCTCGTGCGACACGTTCTTCTACCAGGTTGCAGCGATGGTCGGCGACGTGACGCTGGCGAAGTACGCGCGAGCGTTCGGTTTCGGCCAGGCGACGGGAATCGAGATGCCTGGAGTGATGCCGGGGTTGGTGCCGGACCGCATCTGGAAGCAGCTGCAGTGTGGAGTGCCCGACCTCAACTCCGACGCTTGCCGCTGGAGTACCGGGGACACGATCACGTTCGGCATCGGCCAGTCATACCTGCTCACGACGCCGTTGAACCAGGCCCTGTACGTCGCTGCCGTCGCCAACGGCGGCCACGTGATGAAACCAACTTTAGTGCTCGAGGCCCGCGACGCGTCCGGACATGTCGTCCAGTCGCTACAGCCCGTGGTGACCAGCACCGTGCCCGCATCGGACGCGAATCTGATGGCGGTCCGCGAGGGCATGCGCGAGGAAATCAACCGGCCGTACAACATGAACTACTGGTTCCGCGCGGCGGGCGTTCCGGCCGACGGCGGCGGTAAGACGGGAACCGCGCAGTGGGGTGGGAGCGGGCTTGACCTTCCGACGCACGCATGGTTCGTGTTCTTCGCTCCGTACGCGCAGCCGGAGATCGCGCTTTCGATCTTCGTTGAGAAAGGGGAGCTCTCAGAGGTGGAGGCGGCCCCGATCGGCGTGCAGGTCATGAAGTTCTACCGCGAGCACGTCGCGACGATCCGCGCCGGCTTGTCGTGAGCACGACTGCGCTCTGGCGCAGGCTCGACCACCTGCAGCCGCTGCTCGTGAGCATGCTGGCGGCGCTCGGCCTGATGACCGTTTACAGCGCGCATGCGGATTGGGGCCGGCAGGTGCTGTGGTTGATCCTCGGCCTGGGTGCTTACGCCGCAGCCTCCGCCTTCGACTATCGCCGGTTGCGACCGGTCGCGCTCGCTCTCTACGCGGGCATGATCCTGCTGCTCCTCGCCGTGCACCTCGTGGGGCATTCCGCGCTGGGCGCACGGCGGTGGCTCTCGGTCGCAGGGTTCCCGCTGGAACCATCGGAGCTGTCGAAGCTCCTGCTCGTGGTCGTGCTCGCGGCCTACCTGAGCCGTGGCGAACGGCTGTCCTGGCGTACCTTCGGCGGCGCGCTCCTGATCGCGGCTCCTCCCGCTTGCCTGATCCTCACCCAGCCCGACCTGGGCACCACGATCGTCCTGGTCGGCGTGATGTTCGGGATGCTTTTCCTTGCCGGCGCCCGGGCGTGGCAGCTCTTCTCGCTCGTCTTGGCGGGTGGCGTTGCGCTTCCGCTTCTCCCTTACCTGCTGCACGGCTATCAGCGACGGCGCCTCGAGATCTTCCTCGATCCGAACCAGGACCCGCTTGGTGCCGGCTACAACCTGCTTCAAGCTCGGATCGCGGTCGGCGCCGGCGGCCTGTTCGGCCAGGGATGGCTGCGCGGCTTGCAGGGTCAGCTCGGGTTCGTCCCCGAGCGCGCGACCGATTTCGTCTTCGCGATCTTCGCCGAGGAGTTCGGCCTGTTTGGAAGCCTGGTTCTCCTGGCCGTCTTCGGCCTGCTCTTGATCAGGCTGCTGCGAACGGCTGCAGTGGCCCCGGACAGGTTCGGCGAGCTGGTCGCCGGCGGGGTGTTCTTGATGATCCTCGTGCAGGTGGTCGAGAACGTCGGCATGAACATCGGTCTATTGCCCATCGCGGGTATTCCCCTACCCCTGATCTCATACGGCGGATCCGCAACCATCACGACCCTGGCGGCGCTCGGTCTCGTCCAATCGGTGGCGCTGCGGCGCCGCGCCGTGGTCCATGCTCATCAGGGGTCCCCGCGAACTCACGGCGTAGCCTCGGAGTTTGCGGGGTAAAGGGACGGGGTGATGGCTGCGCTTGGTACAATCACGGGCCGTGCCCAAGCCTGACTCTTCGCTGTCGGCCGTCATCGTTAGCGGAGGAAAGCAGTACCGCGTGGCGCCAGGCGACCACATCCTGGTCGACCGCCTTGCCGCCGAGCCTGGTTCGTCCCTGAAGCTCGATCGCGTCCTGCTGCTGCGGAATGGGGACGAGATCAAGATCGGCTCGCCCGCCGTCGACGGCCTGGACGTCGAGGTCAAAGTGCTCGCGCACCGCCGAGGCCCTCGCCTCGAGAGCATCCGCTACAAGTCCAAGAAACGTGTCCGCGTGCACCATGGCGGCCGTGCGGACCTGACCGCGCTCGAGATCATCGCTGTCGGTGGGATGACCGGCGAAGCCAAGACGGAGATCAAAGACAAGGTTGTGACCAAGACCTCGGCCAGGCCCAAGGCCAAGCCGCGGGCGAAGGCAGAATCGAAGAAGGCGACCACCACCAAAGCTGAGCTCGTCGAAACGCCGGACGCCAAGCCGGCGAAACGCTCGCCTCGCAAGAAGGAGACCGCCTAGTGGCACATAAGAAAGGAGGCGGTTCGTCCCGCAACGGGCGCGACTCCAACCCAAAGATGTTGGGAGTGAAGATCTATGGCGGCCAGGTGGTGGGCGCGGGGACCATCCTCGTCCGTCAGCGCGGCAGCAAGATCGCGCCAGGGACGGGCGTTGGCATCGGCCGCGACCACACGCTGTTCGCGCTCGTCCCCGGACACGTGCGCTACGAGCGTGTCGGCAAGGACGGCCGGCGGGCCACAATCGACCCGACCGGGCGCCCGCAGGGACAGGGGATTGAGGGCGCACCTTCAATCCAGGTCGCACCGATCGAGCAGAACGACAAGAACGACCAGAACTGACGGCCGCCGTCAGTTCGTCGATTCGGCGCGCATCGTCGTGCGCGGCGGTCATGGTGGAAAGGGGTCGGCGTCGTTTCGACGCGAGCCTTTCACTCCGCAAGGCGGACCCGATGGTGGTGATGGTGGGCGGGGCGGCTCCGTCATCCTGAAGGCGACGACCGGAGTCTCAGACCTTTCCCTGTACAAGCAGCATTCGCGCTGGAACGCCGAGCCGGGTACAGACGGCGCCGGCGGGCGCAAGACCGGACGCGGCGGAGCCGATGTCGTCCTGGATGTGCCGGTCGGCACGGTCGTGCTCGACGAGGAAGGAGTGCTCGTCGCGGACCTGGATCGGCCCGGCGTCGATGCTGTGGTGGCGCACGGCGGCACGGGCGGCCGCGGCAACGTGCACTTCAAGAGCTCGACCAGGCGCGCTCCCGACTATGCCGAGCCCGGCTTCAAAGGCGACGAGCGAACGCTGGTCCTCGACCTCAAGCTCATCGCCGACATTGGACTGGTGGGCCCTCCGAACGCCGGCAAGTCTTCGCTGCTGAGCTCGCTCACCGCCGCGCGGCCGAAAATCGCGAATTATCCGTTCACGACGCTCGACCCTGAGCTTGGGGTCGCCGAGTCCCCGGGCGGCCGGATCGTCATCGCAGACATCCCCGGGCTCATCGAGGGTGCCGCTCGTGGCGCTGGTCTTGGGCTTCGGTTCCTCCGCCATGTTGAAAGGACGCGGGTTCTCGTTTACGTGCTCGATGGGTCCACACCAGATCCCTGGGCCGACCTCGAAACGGTGCGCAAGGAGGTCGAACAGTTTTCCCCCGAGCTAGCCAAGCGACCTTTCGTGGTCGCAATCAACAAACTCGACCTCGAGCCCACTCGACGCCTGAAGACACGAAACCGGCGGAAGAATATCCATTTCGTCTCCGCGCTCAGCGGAGAGGGACTGCCCGAATTGATGAGAGCCATGGTGCCCGCGTTGGCCGCGGCCCCCGAGGTGAGCGCGCAGGGACGGGCCAAGACGATCAAGCTTCCCGAGCGCACCGCCGCAGCCGGCCTTGCCGTCGAAAGGAAGCCGTGGGGCTTCGCGGTGAGCGGCGATCGTGTCGAGCAGCTGGTCGAGCGCACCGATCTTGAGTCTGAAGGCGCGCTGGCTCAGTTCCAGTCGAACCTGGACAAGCTGGGCGTCAACGTGGCGCTCGAGGCCGCGGGCGTTGAGCCCGGCGACACCGTGCGCATCTCCGGCGTCGAATTCGAGTACCAACCATGAAAATGTATGAGAAGGAACCGCGCGGTTCCTTCTGCGCGCCGGCGCGGGCAGGATGGGACTTACTGATCGCATCGGCGCGTTGGCTTCGCCAAGGCGCACCCGGCCCTCAGTCACCACGGGCAATTGCAACCCGTTTCGACTTGGGCCGGCGCTCATCTTCCCGGGATTTGATCTACAGAAAGTTTCTCCAGACCACGTCTGGTAGCCAGAGGAAAGCACGGTGACGGCCGGAATGAATCCGGCCTACAGGCCACGTGAGAGTTGTGGAGCAGTGGAAAGCAGAGCGGTTAAGGCATGAGGCTGGGCGTCCTGGGCGGCACCTTCGATCCGATCCACGTTGGGCACCTCGCCGCGGCCAAAGCGGCGCTGGACTGTGCACACCTCGACCGCGTGCTGTTCATCCCCAGCGGTCGACCGCCTCATCGTCCGGCGGCCCTGGCACCCGAAGCCGACCGCCTCGCCATGGTGCGCCTCGCGACACAGGACGAGCCGCGTTTCGAGGTTTCCGACATGGAGGTCAAACGAGGCGGCCTGTCCTACACCGCGGATACGGTGGAGGAGCTGCACAGAGCTCATCCCGACGATGAGCTGTTCCTCATCCTGGGCTGGGACGCGGCACGACTGTTCCGCACGTGGCACGAGCCAGACCATGTCGCGTCACTCGCGTCGTTCGTCATCCTCGGCCGGCCGGGCACCGAGCCACCTACTTCGTCGGAGATCGCGGAACTTGGGCTTCCGCCCGAAGGGCTCGTCCTATGCTTCGGGGGCACGCCGGACATCTCGGGCAGCGCCCTGCGAGGCGAGATCGCCGCGGGTCGCCCGGTGACGGGGGAGCTGCCCGCCGCCGTCGAGCGGTACATCGCAGACCACCGCCTGTATGGGGATAATCGATAGGTTGGCGGCGAAGAAAGAGAGGGGCTTGACGCCACTGCAGCTGGCTCGCGTGCTGCGCGGCGCTGCCTCGGAAAAGAAGGCATGGGACACGGTCATCATCGACGTCCGCGACCTGACCTCGATCGCGGACTACTTCGTCATCTGTGAGGGTGAGACGGACCGCCAGGTGCGCGCGATTGCCGACGCGATGGTCGAGGCCGCCAAGGCCAAGGAGCTCAAGCCGATGGCGGTCGACGGTTACAGCGACGCGACGTGGATCCTCCTCGACTTCGACTCGGTGCTCGCGCACGTGTTCCTGCCCGGCGAGCGGTCCTACTACGACCTGGAAAGCCTGTGGGCGCCGGCAGCCAAGCGGCGGCGAAAGCGGGCTGAGACGGCTTAGCCAAAGGGAGCCCTGCATCCGGCGCTCTACCCCACGAAGTCTTCGACTTCGCGGGGCCCCTCAAGCGCGCCGACTTCCCCGGCGAGCGTCGACGGCCTTGCAATGGGGAGCCCCCCATCCGGCTCTCTACCCCACGAAGTCTTCGACTTCGCGGGGGCCCCTCAAGCGCGCCGACTTCCCCGGCAAGCGGGGAAGTAACTGATTTAGATGATTTGGGAGTAGCGGTCGTAGACCTCGCGTAGGTCCGCGGGCGGTTCCACACGGTGTTTCTTCATCACCTCGAACAGGCTCAGGATGTGCCGCACGCCGGCGAGCGTCACGCCTTTCTCCCGAGTCAGGTGCTGGATGACCTGCACCTTGCTGATGTCGCGCTGGGAATAACGGCGGCGGTTGGTGCTGGTGCGGTGCGGCTCGATCAGGCGCGCATCCTCGTAGAGCATCAGCGTTCGCGGGTGGGTCTCCAGGATCTCAGAGGCGACGCTGATGGTGTACAGAGGCTTGTCGAGATCGCTGAAGGAAGGCTGTGCGCCACGCGGCGCTCGCGTGTTCACAGGCCTAATGCAGCGACGTCAAGATCTGGATGATGGCGGGGCCGAGGAGGACGATCCACAACACCGGGAAGATGCAGCCGACCATCGGGAACACCATGCGCGACGAAGCCTGTGCGGCACGTTCCTGCGCCGTTTGACGCTGCCGGCGGCGCATCTCCATGGCCTGGACACGCAACAGCCGCGCGATCGGGACACCCATCTGGTCGGACTGAACGATGGACTCCACGAGGTGATGCAGGTCCGGCACGCCGGTGGTCTCGGCCATGTGCTCGAGCGCGCCCATTCGCGGCCTGCCCAGCCGGATCTCGCGAAGCACTTTGCCGATCTCATCGCCCAGCGCGTTGTGGAACCGCTCGGTGATGCTCAGCAGTCCCTCGTCGAGGCTCATGCCCGACTCGACGACCAACGTCAGCAGGTCGGTCGCTTCGGCCAGGGAGCGCTGGATCTGGTGCCGGCGCGCTGAGATCCGCTGCTCGAGCCAGAGGATTGGAAGGAAATAACCGACGACCGCCGCGACGGCGCCGGCGATCGGGGCGACAATGATGACCGGCAAGGGCAGGTGGACAACCACGCCGAAGCCCAGCCCGACGATCGCCAGAACAGCGGCCACGCCGTAACGCACCGCATGGAATCCGGCAGGCGTGAGGCCTCCAGGGTCACCGGCGCTGCTCAGTTTCTGCCGGACCTGGTTGGTCGCTTGGGCCGGCAGCCGCGAGGTGAACGGCCGCGTGAGCGACTCGAACTGCTTGACCAGGGTGGGCTTTGCAACCTGGGGGACGAAGGTCCCGTTGGTGGCCGGCGCCGCCATCCGGTACTGGTCGATCGCGATGAAGTACGCCACCACGATCACGGCGCAGATGATCCCGGCGGAGACGGCTACGAAGAACATCAGGAGTCGAGAGCCGTCATGCGCTGGATCAGCACGTTGCCGATCAGGACCAGGAACGCGGCGACCCCCAGGAGCACGTAGCCGACGAACGTGCGGGTCATGGGCGCGAAGTATCCCGGGACGAAAACGTAAAGGCCGAGCCCGAGAAGGATCGGGAGCCCAGTGATGATGGTCGCGGAGGCTCGCGATTGCGCGGTGAGCACGCTCATATCGCGTTTTGTCTGCAAGCGATCGCGGAGGGTGTCGGAGATCGTGTCGAGGACCTCGGCCAGGTTGCCGCCGACCCGAATGTGAAGCAGGATCGCTGTCACGATGAACTCCAGGTCCGGGCTGTTGATGCGAAGCAGCATCGCGCTGAGCGCATCTTCGACCGAAGTGCCGAGCGTGATCTCGGTGGTCACGCGTTCGAACTCTGTCGAGACCGGCGGTTGGGACTTCGTCGCCACCGTCTCGAGCGCCCGGTCGATCGCGTACCCCGTCTTGAGCGAGTTCGAGAGCAGCTGCAGCATGCCGGTCAGCTGCTCGTTGAACATGTTCTGCCGGCGCCGCTGCAGGAACCTCATCACCAGTGGTGGGACGACGAAGCCGACGATCCCGAGGATGACCGGTCCAAGAGAGATGCCGAAGCGGAAGAGTCCGATCAGAGCTCCGAGCGCCACCGCTCCGATTCGGATGAGCAGGTACTCCGCCGGCGTAACGTTCAGGCCGGCTCGCGCCAGGTCTTCGGTCAGAGTTGGCTTGCCGCTGGCGCTCCGCCGCTGGCTGAGGTTCTCGGCCGCCGGCCGCAGCAGCCTCTCAACGAGCTCACGAGGAGTGGCCCTCGGAGGGGCCGGCGCCAATGGCCGGGCGATGCGTTCCTTGCTTATCCGGTCCAGGCTCCAGAAGAAGACAACGATCGCTGCCGCCATCGGCACGGCGACGATGATCGCCGGCGGCAGGTTCAACGCAGGGATCCCCAGCTTCGGCGGCGGGACACCATGCCTAGAAGAGGGATGGGTACGCGGCCTGCATGACCTGAAGTGTCACGCCCTTGGCTGCCGCGACCGACGGGCACGCAGGATCCGGAGTCTGGGCGCCCGGTTGAAGGTAGTCATGAAACGACTCAAGCACATATTTCATCGCGGCGTAGGTGAGGAACCACGTGATCACCTCGGCCTGGCATTCGGTCACCACCACGGTCAAGCTGCTCGCGTTGCCGCCGCCGGCCGCAGATCCCTGCGTTCCGACCCGGATCACGTGGAGGTTCGTGAAGATCGTCTTCGCCGCCACCTTACCCGCCGTGGACACGGTCGCGATCACCGAGATGTAGTCCTCCGGCTGGATGTAATTGGCGACGCCCTGTTGCTCGCTGGTCGGGATGGTCACCGCCACAAAGCCCGAGGGGATCGGCAGGTACTCCGACTGTGAGCCAAGCGCCGCACTCGGCTTGGCCACGTCACTGGCCGTAATCGCCTGGCCCGAGGGGATGGCCACGAGCGGCACCAGGCCCTGGACGTCCTGGAGCCGGGTGAAGTAAACCTTCGGATAGGTGGCCGGCACCGGGATGCTCCTCAACTCGAGCGAAGCCGGATCGATCTTGACCCGGGGCTGGAGATCGCTTGTCGCCACGACCACGTTCATCGAGGGACTGCCGGACTGGGCCCCGGCGTTGAGAGCTACGAGGACAAATGCTCCGATGACCAGCAAGGCGAGAAGGATTCCGAGGATTGTGAACGGCCTGGTGAACCTAATGCCGCTCAAGAAGGGGCGCACAGCCGACCCATCATAGGCAAGATAGTCCGGTGCCGCGCCCCCCTAAGACGCCCTTGCTACGCATCGCCATGAGCCAGCGGGGCCAGTCTCTGGTTGAGTTTGCCCTTTCGTCGGTGGTGCTTCTATTGCTGGTCGGTGGACTGGTCGACATCGGCAGGGCGGTGTACGTCAACGAAACCCTTTCGAATGCCGCTCGGGAGGGGGCTCGTCATGGCGCCTGGTTCGACGCGCCGAGCGACACCCATCCGTGGCTCTATGACGCGGAGATCAAGTCGGTGGTCGACGCCGAGCTGGCGACGATCTCGATCCCGGCGTCGGTGCTGAAGAACCCGGGGACGACCTGTCCGGCGCCGTCGGATGGCAATACGGTTCACAACCCGCCGTATGTGAGTTCCGCTTACCCGACGACGGCTAATCAGCCCTGGCTCTACATCTGTTACAACAACACCCCCGGGTTGGACTTCACATCGCCCGCGACCAACCAGGGCCAGCTCGATCTCAACGTGATCGTGCTTTATGCGTACGGACCCGTCACGCCGCTCGTCACGGCTCAGTTCGGGATCTTTCGCCTCGCCACGAACGTGCACATGACGGTGCAGGGCGGCAACTGATTGGATAAGACAAAACATCGTGTTAAGGCCGGGTTGATCCCGGCCGTCACCCCGCCTGTCATTACCAGGCTCCTACAGGCGTCGCGGCACACAGGAGGGGGTCCCGCGGGGGAGGACTTACGTCCTCACCCGCGCCAACGGTCGCAGGCGCTGATCGAGTTCGCACTCGTGTCGCCGGTCCTGCTCCTTCTCCTTTTCGGCATCGTCGACATCGGCCGAGCGGTTTTCTACTTCGACACGCTCAATCACGCCGCGCGTGAAGGCGCTCGCACCGCGGCGCGCGCATCCAACCGGCTGCCCACCAATGCCGACGTCCTCGCGACCGTGACCACGCAGTTGGTCGGCGCGTCTGTGAGCTCGCCCTGTCCTCAGGGACCAGTGACCAGCACCACCCCGCCCGGCAACACGGCCTGGCTGTATATCACCGAGCCGAACCCGCCTGCCACGATCGAAACCACCCCGCCACCGAACGCACCCGGGGGAGAGTACCCGGCGAGCGCCAGTGGGGCGTGCTCGGCGCTCAACCCCGCTGGCGGAAACCGACAGCTACAAGTCACCCTGCGGTTCAACCTGATCTTGATCACGCCCATCGTCGCGCAAGCCACCGCGAATCACATCGTGCTCAAAGCGACGGTGATCTTCAGGACCGAGTACTGATGGCAGCTCACGCAAGAGATGCCAGGTGGAGCCTTAGGCCGGGTTCATTCCGGCCGTCACCCAAGCGCACGACCCCGCGCTTTCAGCGAGGTCAGGCGATCGTGCTGATCGCCATCACGCTCGCCGTGGTGGTGGGCATGGCCGCGCTCGCCATCGACGGCTCGCGTGCTTATTCGCTACGTCGCGATCTCCAGGCGGCCGTTGATTCCGCGGCTCTGGCCGCGGGCGACAGCCTCCAACAGACTGGCAGCTACCCGACGGCCGAGGCGGCTGCGACCAGGAGCTTTGGCATGAACCTGCGACTCTACAGCGCACCCGCCTGCGCCCCGGGGTATGGCACACCGGGCGCGGGGGCGCTGACTGTCACGTGCACCTACCCGGACGGGACGGTCTTGACCCAGGTGGTTTCGTCGCTCGGACCGGCCGGCAGCTCGTTCACGCTCACCGGTACGCGGTCGCTCCTGCTCCAGTTTGCCCGCATTCTGACCAACGGAACGACGCCGAGGGTCTCGGCAGTCGCTGGAGGCGGTGTCAACAACCTCCTGTATCAGCCCACGCTGGCCGCGCTGAGCCGGGCGGGCTGCGGCGGGGCTCCCGGCAGCGCGATTTCGATCGCCGGCACGGGCGTGCTGAGCGTGGTCGGAGACGTGGTGTCGAGCGGTGCAATCTCGGTCACAGGGAGCAGCACCGCCCAGGTCGCCGGCGACGTGTATGCGCGCTGCCAGTCATCGATCGCCGGCCTTAGCACGGTGTGCTACCCGAGCGGCGACAATCCTCCCTGCACCTACCCCGACGTGGCCGGCGTAACGCGATCGGGGTACAACTTCGTCGACCCGCAGTATCCGCCACCGGCAGTCGCCGGTGGCGCGCAGGGCAGGCCCGGCAACAACGTGGTCCTGTCGCCCGGCGTCTATGCGGCAGACCCCAATCTCAACACTGGAGTTTGCTATTTCCTGAGCCCGGGCGTCTACCGCTGGTCAGGCGGCTACACGAACAACGGCGATTTCGTGAGCAACGACTTGAAGCCGCCCGACGAACCTACCTACAACGACAACACCAGGCTCGCAAGGCAGCAGTTCTGGAACAACAACGGCGTCAACTGCGCCGGCTCTGCAAACGTCAGCAACGTGAACGGGCCCAGGGGCGCGCCGCAGGGCGACTGGGCGTTCGTGCTGACGTCGACCCGAACCGACATTTACGCCGGCGTCAGCTACAAGCGCGAAAGCGCGCCGTCGATGTGCTACACGGTGACTCTCACCAAAAACCAGAACGTCCAGATCGACGTCAGCAATGTTCCAGGGGCGACCGCCTACAACATCTACGCGGCCCCTAGCGGGTCCTGCAATGGGCCGTTCGGTCTGGCGGGCAGCCTGCCGGTGAGCGGCAGCGTACTGAACAACCAGTTGAATTCGTGTCCGCAGGTCACGGCAAATGGGTGCAGCCTGGGCAACGAGACGATCCTCCTCGATTCAACGCGTCTCGGGCCGCCGTTCGCCCCCAACGCCTTGGCGGCACCGGGGGCGACGGGCTCGTATCCTCCCGACGGCGAGACGGCTGCGCTGGGGAGGCGACTGGCTAACGAGAATGCCAACCGCGCGACGCCTCCCGGCGGCGACCGCGGCAACGAGAACCAATGCGACACGGTTGCAGGAGCGCTGTCCGCCTGCCCCGACGAGATCACCCCCGGCGCGGTGGAGTTCTACATCCCCTCTGGAGGCTGCCTCAACTCAACAAGCACCGGTGACAACATCATCTACAGCGGGTATCAGTACGACTGGGTGGTGATTTACGAGCCTGGCGCCGCCAACCCACCCGCCAACACGTGCAGCAACCTGATGGGCGCCGCCAGCGACTCGGCGTTCATCGGGCTCATCTACATGCCCGCGGCGTCGGTGACGGTGCAGAAAGCCGGGAGTCTCACCACTGACGAGATGGGAGGCCTGATCGCCAGCACGATCACGTTCACGGGCTTCCTGCCGGCTGTGATCGGCGACCCGGTCGACTACGGCCCAATTCCCCAGGCGAGCCGGCTGATCTCCTGAGAGGTGAGCCCTCCTCCTAGCCCGGTTCGGATGCTTCGGGCGCGGCGACAGGCTCGGCGACTGGCTCGACCACCGGCTCGACGACTGGCTCGACGACTGGTTCGATGACGGGCCCAGAAGCTTCCGGTTCAGCCGGCTCCTTGCCGCGCTCCAGGTGTGCAATGCGCGCGTGGATTCCGGCTGCCGCCTTGTGGTCTCCGAGCTCTTCATAGCGTTGGGACGCACCCTTCCAGGCCGCCTTCGCGTCGTCGATCCGCCCAAGTCCCCACAAGGCCTGGCCACGCATCGCCAGCGCCTCGGCACGCTCGTGCAGGCTGTCGCCCGGAAGTAGAAGAAGAGCCGTATCGACCAGGCGAAGGACTTCCTCGAACGCCCCCACGGCGAGCGCGTTCTTGGCTGCCAAACCCAGGAACGTCGCGGTCCGTTGAGGGTCGGCGGCGGTACCTGCCTGGTAGAGGTGATGGCCGATCTCGCTTGCCCGTTCGGCGGCGCTCCTTCCGTAGACCCGTTCCAGAGTGTCCGCCACCGCGAGGTGGTAGGCCTGCAGCCGCGGAAGCGGCAGCACCGCGAGCACCCGCTTCCGCACGAGGTCGTGCGCGAAGCGGTACTTGTCTGCTGAGGCGGTCAGGAAGCGACCGCGCGTGGCCTCTTCCAGCGCGTCGCGAAGCTCGTGGCCCGAAAGCTCGCCGAACGCCTCGAGCAGAGCGATGTCGAAATCGCGCCCGACCACGGCTGCTGCGACGAGCATCCTCTGGGCCGGTTCGCTCAACCGCTCGAGCCGGCGGCCGATGAGGCCGCGCACACTCTGGGCGAGTTCGAGGTCCTCTTCCGTGAAGCTCGGCTGCACGCGCGCCGCACCGCCCAGCATGCTCTCCGACTCCGCCATATACAGGGTGGATTGCTCGACGAAGAGCGGGTTGCCCTCCGTCGCCGCCTGGATGCCCATCAGCTGCACGGGCGTGAGCAGTGTTTCGGCCATCCCAGCCACGATCCTCTCGACATCGCGATCCGAAAGTGGGCCGAGCGTGATGCGCTGAGCGCGGCGCCGGCGCAGAAGGCGGGACAGCACCGAGCCGAAGGGGCGTGCCGAGTCGAGCTCGGTGTTCCAGTAGGTGCCGATCACGACCATGTGGCTGCCGCCGACCCGCTCCGCCAGGTCGCGAAGGAGCAGCACCGTTGCCTCGTCTGCCCACTGGAGGTCGTCGAGGACCATGAGCAGGGGCCTCTTGGCCTGCACGTCGGTCAGGAAGTCGAAGATGGCGCGGAAGAGCTGCTCGCGCAGCTTGTCGGCCGCGACCGCGCTGTGGGCGGGCATGCCACGCACCTTCTGCCTCAGGCTGGGGACGAGCTGAGACAGGAGTGGCCCGTTGGTGCCGGCCGCTTCCTGCAGCGTCTTGGAGGTACTTCCGGCGAGCGCGGCGGCGAGGACTTCGCGGAAGGGCGCGTAGGGGGCGCCGTCCTGTTCCATGCAGCGCCCGCTCAGGACGAGCCAACCCTTGCTCGCGGCCTCGGTGGCGACCTCGGAGGCCAGACGCGAAGCGCCGATGCCCGCCACTCCGGTGATGAACAGCATCCCGCCGGATCCGGTCATCGCCCGGTCGAGCAGCATGCGGATGTCGAGGCGTTCCTGCTCACGGCCGACGAATCCGTCGCCGCTCGGCAGCACGCGAGGGGCCTCCTTGACTTCGCCCGGCGTGACCTGGTGGAGACGCCACCGGTCGGGGAAACCCTTGAGCTTGTAGCGCCCGCGATATTCGAACGCCATCTCAGACACCGGGCCGACGAGCTGCCGGACGACGTCTGAGACCAGGATCTCGCCGCCCCTTGCCTTGCCCGCGACGCGGGCGGCGACGTTGACGGCCGCGCCAAAGATGTCGCCCGCCTCCTCCACGACCTCGCCGGTGTTGAGCCCGATGCGCACCTTGACCTTGCGCTCGGGGTTCTGCCTGCTGTATTCGACGATCGACCGCTGGATGTCGAGCGCGCACTCGACGCCGTGGCGGACCGAGCCGAAGCTGATCATGAAGCCATCGCCGAGTCCCTTGATCCTGCGGCCCGCATGCTCGGCGACCTTCTCGTCGATGATCGTCTCGTACGCCCTCATGATCTCGTGCGACTCGGTGAAGCCGCGGGTCGACAGCAGGCGGGTGGAGCCCTCGACGTCCGTGAACATGATGGTCACGGTGCCCTCCGTCTGCCCCACGGCGAGGCTGCCGATGATCGTCTCCGGGGTCAGGGGCGCCGAGGCGTTGATGGGCTGGCCGAGACCTTCCGCCACCGCTCGGAGCAGGTCTTGCGACGCCTTGAAACCGGCTTCGCCCTGCGGATAGCGGACAGTCTGGAGAAGCCCTGCTTCGACTGCCTGGCGGAGCTCGCGCCCGGCCGATTCCTTGCTCATCTTGTTCTCGGATGCGTAGTCGCTTCCCTTCAGCTCCGCACCCTCGAACGCCTGGGCCATGGCAGAGGCCATGCGGAGGTTGAGGTTGCGGCGGGTGATCAGGCTTTCGATCACGGCCCCGATGCGGCGCGTGGCGCCGGAATGGCCCACGGCCTCTGGCCCGCGAACCGTGGGCAGCATGCCGACGTAGCCGCTGTTCGCTGCCGCGAGGTTGCCCAGCGCCGTGGTGGCGCGCGCCATCGCCGTGGCAGCCTGCAGCGCCTCGCTGGCGGCCATGTTCGATTGGGCGTGGGTGGGCATCGGCCCCTGCGGCATGGCAGGCGCCTGCGGATAGACCACCTGGGGAGCAAAAGCCGGCGCCGCAGTGCCCGCCGCCTGTGGCTGAGGCGTAGGTTGCTGCTGCTGGCTTGATGCGATGGGTACAACCGGTGGCGGGGCCGCTCTCTCGGCCTGCGCCGCCGGAGCCGCAGCCTGTAGGTCCGCGACCGCCGAGCGCGCGGCGTCGATCAGCTTGCGCATCTCTTCCTGCATCTCAGGGGTCGAAGCCATGGTGCTGGCGGGGGCCGAGGCTGACGCTTGCACCGTGTGCGGCTGCTGCTGAGCAACGCCCGGGCGGTCAGAGCTGAATGGAACGACGACCACCTGGCGGACCACGTTCTCGCCACCGTGCTGGCCGCTCATCAACGGGTCCTTGGTCACCGGCATCATGCTGTCCGACCCCGCGGGAACAAATCGAGACTTGACCGGGTCGAACAAATCCTGGTTGACCTGGACTCCATAGAAGGCGGCCTTATCGAGCGAGGTCGGGACGTAACCCGTGGCGTTGTATTCGAGCCTTAGATCCTCGCCCATCCCGAGCAGGAAGATGTCGCGCAGGATCGCGCCGTTGGCGTCATAGCCCACCACCTCGGCGATCTGGGCGACCTTGCGCCGCCCATCAGGCATTCGAGCCTGGTGGACGATGAGGTTGACCGCTGACGCGATCTGCGCCCGGACGGCTTCGAACGGGATGTCGATCGAGGCCATCATCACCATCGTCTCGAGACGGGAGAGCGCGTCGCGGGCGGAGTTGGAGTGGATCGTCGACATGCTCCCGTCGTGGCCGGTGTTCATCGCCTGCAGCATGTCCAGCGCCTCGGCGCCGCGCACCTCACCGACCAGGATCCGGTCCGGGCGCATCCGGAGGCTGTTGCGTAGCAGCTGCCGGATGGTGAGCTCACCCTTGCCTTCGACGTTGGGCGGCCGGTGCTCGAGCGCGATCACGTGAGGGTGGTCGATCTGGAGCTCGGCCGCGTCCTCGATCGTGATCACGCGCTGGTTGTGCGGGATGAAGCGCGCGATGACGTTGAGAGTCGTCGTCTTTCCCGAGCCGGTGCCACCCGAGACCAGGATGTTCATGCGGCCGAGCACGGCAGCCTCCAGGAACTCCGCCATGGCGGGACTGAGGCTGCCCTCGCGAGTCAGGTCCTCCATGCCGAGCACGGCGTCCTTGAACTTTCGAATCGTCAGCGCGGCGCCGTGAATGGCGGCGGGCCGGATGATCGCGTTGACACGGCTGCCGTCTGGCAGGCGGGCATCCACCATCGGGTTTAGGCCGTCGATGTGGCGGCCGGTGGTCGCCACCATGCGGCGGATCGTCTCCAGGAGCTGGTTCTCGTCCTCAAAGCGCACGTCCGCCTTCGTGAGGACGCCGCGCCGCTCGATGAAGACCTGGTCCGGACCGTTGACCATGATCTCGCTCACGGATCGGTCGTGCAGCAGGCCGTCGAGCGGACCGTAGCCGACGGCGGCTCGCAGGATGATGTCCGCCAGCGCCGACTTCTCCTGAGAGTTGAGCTCGATCCCGTCTTCGGCCAGGAAGCGATCGAGGTGAGAGCGCACAGCGCGTGAGAACGCCAGCGTGTCGCCCGTGGTGAGGCCGACGTCGCGGATCAGCGCAAGACGATCGCGAAAGTCGTTCGCCAGCTTGCCCAGGTCGCGGCCCTGGCGCGCGGCCGCTTCCACGATGTCGGAGCGACGTCGCAGAGGCTGTGCCGTGGGCGTGGGCGCCGCCCACATATCCACGAACTGCATCTCGAGCAAAGAGGGCGAGGCTGCCACTGCCGGGATCACTCGCTGGCGCTCGGTGAGACGAATCTTGATCGCCACGCCGTCACCGTCCGGCTGCTGGCCAGGTTCCATGTAAGCGGCTATCCACTCGCCGTCGCGGAAGCGCAGGATCGCTTTGCGGAGCAGGCTCTTGTCGCCGGGGTCGGCCTCGAGTTCAGGATCCTCGACTGAGCCGAACACCACGTACTTGATGTCGCGTCCAGGGACCCAGCGCGGTCGCTCGGCGTCGGGCGGGTTGTAGATCGGGTACCCCTGCGGGTCCAGCGATTGAGCGTCCGATGCTCCCTCCTCGAGGCCGCCGTCCAGCCGGTGGACAACGACTTTGAATCGAGGCTGGCGTGGAGGAGGTGCGCCGTTGGTCGCCGGGGTGGGCGTCGCCGCCGCCGTGCCGGCGGGGTTCTGTTCGGGTATCTCCGGGGAGGTGGTCCTGACCTCGCTCACTCGAGGGGCTCCGATGGGGCTGTAACGGGTCCCCGCGAAGTCACGGCGCAGCCTCGGACTTCGTGGGAATTTGGCATGGGTGAGTTCACGGCAGTTGGCCTCGCGGATGCTAGCACCGGGATTAAGCGTTCAATCATCACTCGAACCTTTCGGGCGGCCGGCGGCGATCCAGAACCCACTTGGAGCCCGGCATCCGCTTGGCGACGCCCTTGACTTCGGCCGCGCGCGAAGCCAGCGCGGCGGCGCTCGTGTAACGGCCGGGTTCGGCGATCACGATCCCGATCGATACGGAGACCAGTGGGGCGCGCAGCGTGTTGCCGTTGCGCTCCTCGTACTCGATCCACCCACGCTCCCTGTCCTGCGGGTCGTACAGCGCCGGCACCGCCTCGTCGAATCGCCTGGTCACCTCGGTCGCGATCGTCTCAGCGAGGCTCGGGTCGGTGAGGATCACGAAGTCATCGCCCCCGACGTGTCCCGCAAAATGCCGCGGCGAGTAGTTTGCTTCGAGGACCTCCAACACGATCGTGCTGAGCTTCTTGATCACGTCGTCGCCGCGCAGGAACCCGTAGTGGTCGTTGTAGCTCTTGAAGGCGTCGATGTCCGGATAGAGGCAGGCGAATCTCTCTCCGCTCGCCAGGCGAAGACCCATCTCGCGCAGGATGTCGCTGTTGCCGCTCATACCCGTCAGTGGGTTCAGGTCGCGTGTCGTCGTGGAGCGGCTCATCACGGCGCGAAGCCGTGCGACGAGCTCCTCAGGGATGAAGGGCTTGGTGACATAGTCGTCGGCTCCGGCGAGCAGGTGCTCGACCTTGTCTTTCAACGAGCTGCGCACGGTCAGGAACACGACGGGAATCAGCCGCGTTCTGAAGTCGCCTCGGATCTCCGCCAGGATCTGATCACCCGTCGTATCGCCGAGCATCAGATCGAGCAGGATGATGTCGGGCCGCCTTTCCACTGCGGCGCCGTGAGCGGACCGTCCGTTGGGAATCGGCACGCACTCGAAGCCCGCGCGCTCGAGGACCCGCCTGACAAGTCGAAGCACCTGTTCATCGTCGTCGACCACGAGGACAACTTCGCGATGAGTCAGGGAGGATCGGGCGGCCGGCTCATTCTCGGTCGGGACCTTTACCGTCATGACGCGGTCCCATCAGGGGGAACGTCCCCCTGCGCCAGGGCCGGCTTGGCTGGGCGTCGCAGCTTTTCGGTCAGCACGATGGCGCGCTCCGCCGCCGCGCGGACCTCGACGATGTCGGCCCGCACCGCCTCGGGATCGCCAGTCTCCTCGGCGATCAGCTCGCTGTAGTTGATGATCACAGCGAGCAGGTTGCGGAAGTCGTGGATCAGGATGCGCTCTGCCTCCTCAGACGGATCGTGGCTGGCGTTCAAAGTCGTTTCACCAGTCGCCACTTGTTGACCTCGCCGTCGCGTTCATATCCCAGCTCATCGAGCAGCGAGCGAGCCATCGGGAGGCCGCGTCCGGATTCGCTGAAGGCGTCTGGCATGCCGCGCGAGAGGGAATTGTGAGCGGGTGGTCCCCGATCAACGAACGCCGCGACGGCGCTGCCGTGGTCATGCCGAAGGGTGTATTCGACCGGATGGTCGGTGCCGGCCGGGCGCCCGTGCGTGAGAACGTTGGCCCCGATCTCCGCCAGCGCGATCTCGAAGCGCATGAGGTTGCGGTCGTCCTGGCCTCGACCAGTCGACTCACGCAGCCTTTCAACGGATTCATGAAGCGTCTCCAATCCTTGATCAAGATGGCTGAGCGTGGCATGGAACTCAAATGACTCCGGAGGACTGCCCATGATCAGAATCCAGTGAGGGCTTCCTCGACAGTGGCGAAGTAGGGAAACACGCGGTCCAGGGTGGTCAGCTCGAGCACCACCCGGACCTGCTGGTTGGGTGCGGCGAGCCGCAGGTCGCCCGCTGAGCTGCGGATTTGCTTCAACGCGGCGATCACTGAGCCGAGGCCCGTGCTGTCGACGAAGCTGACGCCCTCGAGGTCGATGACGACCTTGGGGTGGCCGTTCTTGACCGTCTCGCTGATCGCGTCCTTCAATGTGGGAGCGCCGGCCACGTCGAGGCGCCCGGTCGGCGCGACCACCGTCACTCCGTTGTCGGCCTGCCGGGTCTGGACGTCCAGGCTCATTCAGCGTCTCCCATCAGCGTCTCCCAAGGGCGCGGAACACGAAGTTGACTATAGGTCACGGAGTCTCCACTTGAGCCTCTCTACACTGCAGGGCGTGAATGCGCCAGAGGCCGGGCTTCCGGCCCAGCGGCTGCTCATCGTCGACGACGAGGAGCAGCTGGCCAGGCTCATGGAGCGGACCCTGCGCAGCCGCGGCTTCGAATCCGACGTCGCGCTCACCGCGGCGGCGGCCAGGCAGCGGTTCGAGGCCAACGATTACGCGCTCGCCCTGCTCGACGTGCGCCTGCCGGACGAGTCGGGCTACGGGCTGCTCGAAGAGCTGGTCAAGAGACGGCCTGACACCGCCGTCGTGATGATCTCGGGCGTCGACGATCCCGAGCTGGGCAAAGCTGCGCTCGAACACGGCGCGTATTCGTATCTCGTGAAGCCGGTCGGCGCGACTCAGCTCTACCTCGTGGTCGTCAACGCGCTGCAGCGTCGCAGCCTGGAGCTGGACCATCGGGCCACCCTGCACCGGCTGGAAGGCATGCTCGACGAGCGGAGTGGGCAGATGCGCCGCGCTGTCGAGCTTCAGGTCGGCATGCTGCCGGCCTCGCCATTGGCGGGAGACGGCTTCGAGCTCGCTGCTCACTTCACGGCCGCCAAGGAGATCAGTGGCGATTTCTATGACTGGTACCGCCAGGACACGGGCCAGCTCGTCTTCACGCTCGGCGACGTCATGGGCAAGGGCCTGCCTGCCGCATTGATGATGGCGACCGCGCGCGCCGCTCTACGCGGCTCAGCCGGAATCCAGCAGCTCGACGCCGGCATCAAGCGCGCGTCCGAGGTGATGGCCGCGGCGCTCGAGGTGAACCACGCGTACGTGACGGTTTTTCACGCAGCTTTCGAGCCGCCAACTGGCGAGCTGCGCTACGTGGATGCCGGGCACGGCCACGCGCGACTGCTCCGAGGTTTGACCGGACAGGAGACCCTTCCGTTGCGCAGCGCGCCGATCGGCATATTTCCCGACAGCCAGTTCGCCGTCGGGACTGTGACCATGAACCCAGGCGACACGCTGGTGGTTTTCTCCGACGGGCTGCTCGAGCTGCGACCCGACCTTGCGACCAAGGACATCCCTCTTCCTTATGAAGCTCGCCGGGCGGGGACGGCTCAGGAGCTGGTCGACATCCTGGCCCAGGGCTCGAAAGGCCGCGACCTCTTCGACGACGTCACGGTGCTGGCTCTCAGGCGGCTATGAACGTGGGTACAGCAGTCGAACGGTTGCGATAGCCACCCCGGCTCCCACCAGCTGAGCCAGGATGAACGGAATCACTGAACCTGGCGCGATCCCGGCAAAGGTGTTGCTCAGGGTGCGGGCGATGGTCACCGCTGGATTCGCAAAGCTGGTCGATGCCGTGAACCAGTACGCGGCTCCGATGTAGAGGCCGACCGCCGGGGCCGCGAGCGATGACCGGCCAGTCCGCGTCAATGAAAAGACAACAAGGACGAGACCGAAGGTGGCCACGCCCTCGGCGAACCACAGTCCTGGACCAAAGCGAGGCTTCGTCGAGATCTCCACGGCCGGCAGCGAGAACATCAGGTTGGCCACCAACGCACCCACGACCGCCCCAGCGAATTGCGCGACCACGTAGGAGGCAGCCGCGGCGGCGGTCAGGCCTCCAAGCACCGCGTCGGCGACGGAGATCAGAGGATTGAGGTGGGCGCCTGAAACGGGGCCGAAGGCCATGATGATGGCGACCAAGGCGGCGGCCGTGGCGACAGCGTTCTCAAGCAGTTCCAGCCCGCTTTCGTGCGGGCTGAGCCGCTCAGCGGCGATCCCGGACCCCACGATTGCCGCGAGCAGCATGGCGGTGCCGATGAATTCCGCCACAAGGCGGCGCGACAGGGGAGCCGGCTGCATGCGCGGCTTACGTACGCTCGGCAGCGAGTTCGTCGATCAGAACCTTCACCCTGGCGTCGATCTGGTCGCGAATCCGTCGAACTGTTGGAAGGTCCTGCCCGGCCGGATCATCGAGCTCCCAGTCCTGGTAGCGCTTGCCAGGGTAGATCGGGCAGGCGTCTCCGCATCCCATCGTGATCACGACGTCGGCGGCTTTGACGAACTCGTTGCTGAGGGGCTTGGGAAACTCCTGGCTGAGGTCGACGCCGATCTCCTCCATCGCCTCCACCACTCGGGGGTTGAGCTCGGCGGCGGGCGTGCTGCCGGCGGAGCGCACGTGGACTCTTCCCTCGGCTCGCTTATTGAGCAGGCCGGCCGCCATCTGGCTCCGCCCAGCGTTTTGGACACAGACGAAGAGAACCTCGGGAACGTCCTTTTGAATCGTGCCCTCCGATTGGGCTAGAGCGCGCAAGCGCTCACGCGCAAAGCGGTTGACGAAGATGGGCACAAACTGAGGGGCTTTGGATCTGACAGGGCCTCGAGGGACTCACGGACGAAGCGGTCCACGGTCGCTTCGGAGAATATGCCTCGGAACTCTTCTTCAAGGCCCTGCACGCCGCGCTCGATGTGCCGAAGGGTGATCGGGTCGAAAACCTGGCTCATGTTTGGTCCTCCGTCTCCGAGCTGACTTTCGGTACAGCAGGTCCGCATAGAAGTCGTCAACGCGGAGCTCGATTTCGTCTGCTACTCGGCCGAATGCCCTGGCCACGGCGCTGCTGCCTCGTGCTGCAACCGGGTCGGGGATGCTCCAATGCACCAGGCGTGGCGCGCCGTTCAACTTGATTGGGCCCGATCGCGCGATATCGCACAAGCTCACCACATGGTCGAAGGCCTGTCCGGCCAGCTCGCCAACGGACTTCGATCGCAGATTGCCCGCGCGAACGCCGCGCTCGCGAAGGACTTTGTAAACCTGCGGGTGCACACCCACGGGCCGCGTTCCTGCGCTGCGCACGAGTAAACGCCTCCCGCCCCGCTCTCGGAGTATTGCCTCCGCGATCTGAGACCGCGCGCTGTTGCCCGTGCAGAGAAACAGGACCGACACCAGGCGGCCGGCCGATCGCGGCTCTTTCGACAAGCCGGCAGTCAGAACCTCAGCGCCTGGATTGATTTCGGATAGCGCACCCAGCAGGCCGGCAGTCACTGCGCGGCGATCAAGGCTGTAGTAGACGTCACGGCCATCAGCCGAGCTACGCCGCTCGCGAACGAGGCCGGCGTCGCGCAGAAGGCGCAGGTGATACGAAACCAGGTTCTGTGCTGCCCCTGTCGCGGCGATCAGTTCGCCGACCTTCAGATCGGAGTTGCTCAGATGGCCGAGAAGCTGCCAGCGGAGCTCATGGCCAAGCAGCTGGAGAGTGGTTGCCACGCCAAAATCATATCAAAGGGATTTGATATGATTTGCCTGGGAGTGTCGCTACGTCCCCGCCAGAGGGACGGTAGATAGGCCCGCGCTCAGACGGCTTTAGCGGAGGCCAGCCAGCGTTCCAGCACAGCCGCGACGACGTGAAGCTTGATCGGCTTCGAGATGTAGTCGTCCATCCCAGCTGCGAGGCAGCGTTCGCGATCTCCTGACAGTGCGTCGGCGGTCATGGCGATGATGGGCACGCGTTTCTTGGCACCCTCCCTACCCCGGATAAGTCTCGTCGCCTCGTACCCGTCCATCTCCGGCATCTGGCAATCCATCAGCACGGCGTCGTACTGCATACGCTCGACAAGGCTCACGGCCTCCGCGCCGTTGGCGGCGACGTCGGCGCGGTAGCCAAGGCGCTCGAGCATCCTGACGGTTACCTTCAGGTTGGCCGCGTTGTCCTCGACGACGAGAACCCGCAACCACTGGCGCGATGGATCCGGCGGGCCGAGCTCCATCCCCGCCGCCGGTTCCTCCGCGCGGGCCGATCGTTCCGCGAGCAGAGTGTGAAGGACATCGAAGAGCTGCGAAGGCCGCACCGGTTTGATGAGCTCGGCATCGACGCCGGGGACCGGGACGGCCGACTGGCCGGCCGAGGTCAGGAGAATCACGACAAGCTCCTTCAACCGCTCGTCGGCGCGGATCTCGCTCGCCACCGCGCGGCCGTCCATCCCCGGCATCATCATGTCTACGATCGCCACCGCGAAGGCATCGTCGCCGCGCGCTGCGACCTGCATTTCCTGCAGCGCTTCGCGGCCGCTGCCGAAACTGCGCTCGCGCAGGCCCCACGAGCTGAGGTAGCGCTGGAGGATCGTGCGGTTCGTCCGGTTGTCATCGACCACCGCGACGAACGTGCCGGCAAGGCTGACAGCCCGCCGTGGCGGTTGGGTCTTGCCCTTGGCCTCGCGAAACAGGGCGCTGAACCAGAACCGGCTGCCGGCGCCCTTCTCACTCTCGACGCCGATCTCGCCGCCCATGAGCTGCGTGAGCATGCGGGCGATCGCAAGGCCGAGGCCTGTCCCACCGTGCTTTCGCGTCGTCGAGCTGTCGACCTGCGAGTAAGTCGAAAAGACGCGCGCCTGCTCCTCTGGAGTAAGCCCGATGCCCGTGTCGGAGACCTCGAAGTGGATCTCCACTCCGGGACCACTGCTCTCGTGACGTCGCACCCGCACCACGACCTCGCCTGAATCCGTGAACTTGATCGCGTTTGCGACCAGGTTGATGAGCACCTGGCGAAGCCGGCCTGGGTCCCCGATCGCGATGTCGGGAACGTAGTCGCCGACGTCGAGGACAAGCTCGATCCCCTTGTTTGTCGCAGCTTCGGCGAAGAGCGCGACCGCCTCTTCCGTGACATCCTTGGGGCTGAAATCGATCGTCTCCAGGCGAACGCCGCCCGCCTCGATCTTCGAAAAATCGAGGATGTCGTTGATGATCTCGAGCAAGGCGTCGCCGGAGCTGCGAACCGTCTCGACGTATTCGCGCTGCTCAGGCGTCAGCTCTGTCTCCAGCAGGAGTCCGGTCATGCCGATGACACCGTTCATCGGCGTGCGGATCTCATGGCTCATCGTGGCGAGGAACTCGGACTTGAGGCGCGTGAGCTCCTGCAGCTCCTGGTTGCGCTGCGACAGGTCCGCGAGCAGCTCCGATTTGGCCCCTTCCGCGGCGGCGGCTGCGGAGCGATTCTTCTCGAGCTGGATCACGACGCGCCGGACCAGGATGCCGAACGCGACGAGCAGCAGGGCCTCGAGCAATGCGGCCGCGGGGTCGCCGGCCGCCGGGTTGACCACCGTCACGAGGATGAGGTCGGCGACGGCAAGCGCGGCGCCAATGGCGAACTCGACCGACGAGTAGTACAGCGCGAGGAAGATCAAAGGAAGCAGCACGAACGGGAAGGCGCGGACGATGCTCAGGCCGAACTGGACCTCCAGCCCGAATGCGACCGCCAGGCCGCCAATCGGCGAGATGGCGTGCAGGTATCTCGGGATGCGCTCCCAGGGCACCAGCACCAGGGCGCTCATCAGGGCCGTGATCAGGATGGAGGCGGCCAGGCCGAACTCCGATCCTCCCCACAGTGGATACAGCGCCATGCCAAAGCCGACCACCACGGGCGCAGCCGTGAGGAATCTGTTGTGAGCCCCGGTGCCGATCTGGGTCGCCAGCGGTACCAGCACGAGCAGGATCCCAAAGGCCGCGGCCCCGGCCAGCACCGGGGAAGCGATCGCCGCCGAATAGCCGTGCAGGCTGACCAGGCCGACGATCGCAAGCCCGAGGAACGGATAGACGCGTCGGCTCAATCCGTCGGCTTGTAGTGGCGTGTTCAGGGCGTTCAAGTTCAGCAGCCGGGCGCTCAGCTTAGAGTGTCGCGCTCCCGAAGTTCCTTGAATTTCCTGCCGACCTCGGGATCGCGACACTTCACTTAAGAAGGGTCTGGGCGAAAGGGGCCGCGGCTACACTTTGCGTTCTGCGCACCTTCCATCCCGCCAGGGGGGGCGAGGTTTCAGAGGTGTCGCCAGGCGCCCGTCCACGGACAGCCGCGAAGCCGTCGTGGACCCGGGGCTTGGTGCGTCGAGCGACGCCCTTGGCCGCCATCGCCGCCGTCTTCGCCGTCCAGGCCGCGGCCGGGGCGGGTCCGGTGCTTGCCTTCCCGCTGTATCTGACGGTGATCCTCCTCACCGCGCTCCAGCTCAGCCGGACGGAGTCGCTTGTCACCGCAGGGCTGGCCGCGGTCGCAATTCTCATACCTCCATTTGTCGAGGGCGACCTTCCCGGCAACATGGTGTCCGCCTTGCTGCTGGCGGTTGTGCTCATGGCCGCCGCCGTGGCGATCACCGGCGTTGTGCGCCGGGTACGCGAAACAGCAGCCCGGGCTCAGCGCCATACCGACGACATCGCAGCCAGCGAAGAACGGCTGCGCATGATGCTCGAGGCGGCGATGGTCGGACTGGCCCTGGTCGACGCCGAAGGCCGGTGGGTCCAGGTCAACGAGAGGCTCGGGATGATCCTGGGCCGCCACCGCGACGAGCTGCTGCACCTGCCCATAGAAGAGGTCACGGCGGAGAACGATCGTGCCGTGCTGGGTGAGGCGCTGGCCCTGCTGCGCAGCGGCGACATCGTCCGGTGGGAAGCGGAGCTCAACCAGATCCGAGGCGATGGCACCCGGGTGCCGGTTGCGATTGCGATCGGGACGGCGCCAGGGCACATCCCCGGCGAGACGTTGCTCCTCGTCCAGGAGAGCGACATCTCGGCTCGGAAGCGCCTCGATGGGCTGCGCGACTGCCTGGTCGCCGTCCGCCGCGTGATCGTCGGCGGGGCGACCTGGGAGCAGGCGGTGCCGCAACTGCTGAGCAGCCTGTGCGCCTATCTCGACCTGGACCTGGCCCAGTTCTGGGCGGCGGACCCTGACCGGCAGGCGCTGCGCGTGCGGCATTACTGGCACCGGGATCCAGAGGGTTTCGAGATCTTTAGGGAACACAGCCGTGCGGCGGCCATCCCGATGGGCTTCGGATTGCTTGGCCGGGTTTGGCAGTCAGGGGTGGTGGCGGCCCTTGAGAACCTGTCCGAAGCAAACGATTATTCGAGCTCCGACGTCGCGCGCGCGGCCGGCCTGAAGTCGGTCATCGCCATCCCCGTCGTCGACAGCGGCGTCGTGATCGGCGTCATCGAGCTGCTCGCAGGACACCCGCGCAGCATCGAGGACGACGAGGTCACGATGCTTTCGACGGTCGGTGTTGAGATCGGGCAGTTCATCCGCCGGTCGGACACAACGCAAGCTCTCCGGCGCAGCGAAGCGGACCATCGCGCGATCTTCGAGCGGTCTCCGATCGGCATCGTGCGCATCAGCGGCGAGGGCGACCTGGTCGAAGCCAACCCGGTGTTGCTGGCGATGCTCGAATACGACTTCGAGACCATGCGCGGCAGCGCGTGGCCCGCCCTCCTGCGCGCGTATGACCAGGCCGCCTCCCGTCAGCGCCTGGCGCCACTTCTCGCCGGGATAACATCCGGCGGCAGCGTGCAGGTGCGCGCTGGGACCGGCGGCGGAAAGTGGCTGTGGCTCCAGCTGACCGCGACTTCGATCCCGGACTCGAGCGGCAGGCCGGAGCACCTGCTGGTGATGATCGAGGACGTGACCGCGGTGCGCGAGACTTCGGATCAGCTCGCCGAAGCCCTCGAGTCGCAGCGCGGCGCGAATGCCAACCTCGAAAAGCTCGACCGCACCAAGACCGAGTTCCTGTCCATCGTGAGCCACGAGTTCCGGACGGCCCTGACCGGGATTCAGGGCTTCAGCGAGCTCATTCGCGACGGCGGTCTCGAGCCAGACGAGGTGCGCGCGTACGGCGGCTACATATTCAATGACGCGGACCGGATCAACCGCCTGATCGGGGACATGCTGGACCTCGATCGGATGGAGTCGGGCCGGATGAGCATTCGCACCGGTGACGTGGACATCAACGAGGTCTTGAGCGAAGCCATGACAAGGGCGGGCACATCGGCGTCAACGGTCGAGTTCAAGGGCGACCTCGACCCGCGACTCCCGATCGTCGTGGGCGACCGGGACAGGCTGATCCAGGTGGTCAGCAACCTGGTCAACAACGCGATCAAGTACTCACCGGACGGCGGCACCGTCACCCTTTCCACGCGCGCCGAGGGCGGGTATGCGCTGGTCAGCGTGACGGACACCGGGCTTGGCATCCCGCCGGATGAGATCGGCCATGTATTCGAGCGCTTCCGCCGGGTGCGGAGCGGAGCCGCGCAGTCGATTCCTGGGACTGGCCTGGGCCTCACGATCGTTAAGCAGATCGTAGAGATGCATGGGGGCAAGATCTGGGTTGAGAGCGCGGTCGGTCACGGGTCGGCTTTCCACTTCACCGTCCCCCTGGTTGCGGAAAACGTCACCCCGCTTCAGCGCCGGCATGCCTGAGGAGGCGGATACGGGTGCGACAGGGCCTTTCACGGTGCTGGTGGCTGATGACAACGATGTGGCCCAGCGCCTCTGCAGGCGGGTGCTCGAGAAGGCGGGTTACCAGGTGCTGATCGCGGCGGACGGCCTGCAGGCGGTCGAGGTCGCTCTCAACCAGCACCCATCGATGATCCTCATGGACGTCGCGATGCCCGGGATCGACGGGCTGGAGGCCATGCGGCGGATCAAGGCGGAGCTACCGGAGATGCCGATCGTGATCGCGAGCGCGCACTCGATGGCGAGCGATCGTGAGCGCTTCCTCGCCGCCGGCGCCGACAACGTGCTCAGCAAGCCTTTCCGGCTCGCCGACCTGGTCGCGATCGTCGCCAAGCTAGCCCTGGACCGCAAGTGAAGGATCTCACCGGCACCAGGATCGGCCAGTACGAGATCGTCGAGCGCCTCGGCGGCGGCGGGATGGCCGTCGTCTACCGGGCGGTTCAGCAGCCGCTCGGCCGCGAGGTGGCGCTCAAGGCGCTCTCCTCGGAGCTGTTCCAGGACGACGGGTTCGTCAAGAGGTTCGAGACCGAAGCCAAGACGCTCGCCAAGCTCGACCACCCCAACATCCTTCCGATCTATGACTTCGAGCTGAGCGACGGCGTCGCCTACCTGACGATGCCGCTCATCCGCGGCGGCACGTTGAGGGACATCCTGAACCGCGGGCCGCTCGACACGCTGACCGCCTGGCGCTACCTGCGGGAGATCGGCGACGGCTTGCAGCACGCACACGACGCCGGCATCGTCCATCGCGACCTCAAGCCGACCAACGTCCTCATCCATGCCGATGGCCGGGCGATGCTGGCCGACTTCGGGCTGGCTCGCGGCGCCGGCCAGCCGACGCACCTGACGACGATCGGTCTTGCCATCGGGACGCCGGGCTACATGGCGCCGGAGCAGGTGATGGGCCACGACGTGGACAAGCGCGCCGACATCTACGCGATGGGCGTGCTGACCTTCGAGATGCTGACCGGCCGCCTTCCGTTCATCGGCTCGAACCGCATGGAGGTCGCGTACTCGACCGTCAACGCGCCGATTCCCTCCGCCGTCAAGCTCAACGCGGCGCTGCCCGACGAGCTCGACCAGCTGCTCGCCAAGGTGCTCGCCAAGGATCCGGCGGAGCGGCCGCAGACCGTGCGCGAGCTGCTGGCGCTGATGGCCCGACTGCCGCAGCGCCGGCAGCAGAGTTCCGCGGCACCGGGCGCGCAGGGGGCCGTGGCGATGGCGCCCTCTCGTCCGGGCGCGACGGTCGAGCCGGCGACCGCCGCCAATATGCGGGTGTTGGCGCCGGCGCCTCCCCCGCTGCCGCTGCACGGCTCGCCCATCCCGACGCCGACCGCGGTCGGCGGGTCGGCGATCAGGACACTCGAGATGATGGGCGTCAAGGCATCGCGGGCGCGGGGCCGCTTCATCCTGAATTCACACGTGAGCAACCTGGTCCACGTTGCGCGTGACGTGACCGGCGACCGGTGGCCGGAGATCGCCTACGCGGCGGGGCTCGTGCAGTACGTCGAGCAAGACCCGCCGAACGACGAGCAGCTCTCCTCGCCCGTGGAGTCCCTGAGCCGCTTGAACGAGGCGTTTGAGACGGTATACGGTCCCGAGGCCGAGGACATGATCCGGAGCTGGGCACGCCGGGCCACGGAACGCTGGCTCGCCGAGGGCCGGCATGGTATGGGCGGGCAGCGACGCCTGGTTCCCGGGCGCCAGCGCAAGCTTGCCGGGGTCGTCAAATCGTTCACCGAGGCCATGGACAACGTGCGTGGTGAGCACACGCACGCGTGGCTGCAGGTGGACGAGCACCAGTTCTGGCTCGTCAACTTCTCGAACATGTTCGCCCTCGGGCGGATCAAGACGGTGAAGTCGTGCCACATCTGGACCGCCACCATCGAAGCCATCCTCCGCTGGGCCGGCCTGGCGAACGACTGGTACGTGGAGGAGGTCGAATGCGGCTCGGTGACCGGCACTTTCGACTGCGTTTTCGCCATCCGATCAGTCGAAACGTAGGGTCCGGATTCGGACCGGCCGGTGTGACGCAAATCACGTTAAGCAACCACTGTTTATTACGCGTGCTATTACGCGGCCCGAGTTAACATCGGTTTGGCCGAGATGGTTCGGCCCATCAAATCGCCCTCCCTCCTTTCTGAAGGTCCTCCGCCGACGGGTGGTGGACCTTCTTTTTGTATGAGAAGGAACCTCGGCGCGGTCCCCTCTCACCGGGGCAGTTCGGGCTCGGTTCCCCCCACCCGGCGCTTTACCCCACGAAGTCTTCGACTTCGCGGGGGCCCCTAAAGCGCGCCGACCTCCCCGGCAAGCGGGGAGGTAACTGGCCCATTGGGCGCGTTACCGCCGGCGTGCGGGTAGATTTCCCTAGTGGGGCGGTTTGGGATTGACGTCACTGCTTGCTGGCGGCCCCTGCGCGTGGGCATGACCACGGTCGCGGTCGAGCTGTCGAAGGCGCTCGTGGCCAACAAGGGTGAGGACGACATCACGCTCCTGTGCAGCCGCGAGCGGCCGCCCGCGCTCGCCGGCCTCGAATGCGAGGCGGTCCTGTCCCCCTACCGGCACGAGGTCCTATTGAAGGCACGCTGGCTACCCAGCGTCGAGCCGCAGCTGGGCTGCGACGCGATCCTCTATCCGTACTGGCCGAGCCCGCCATTTCGCCATAAGGACGCTCCGCCCGCGGCGATCTTCGTCCACGACCTTGCCTTCCGCATCCGGCCGCAAGAAGTCCCGTGGCAGCAGCGCGCCTACCTGGGCACCGTCCTCGGGCCAGCCCTGCGTCACGCTGCGGCGGTGCTGGTGCCGTCTGGGTCCGCGCGGCGCGACCTGCTCGACCTCTACAGGGTCCCCGGGCTGGAATCGAAGGTCTCCGTGATCGCCGAGGGCCTCCCGCCGGACGTGCCCGCGGGCCCGTTGCCCGACGGCATCGAGCCAGGCTTCATCCTTGCGGTCGGCACCGTCGAGCCACGCAAGAACTACCCACGGCTGCTTGCCGCGTTCCGGCAGCTGCGAGCCGGGCGAGGGTCATCGCCGTTCACCGTCAACGGCCGGCCAGGTCTGCCGCAGCTGGTGATCGCCGGCCGTCCCGGCTGGGCGTACGGCGACACGCTTCAGCGCATCGCCGCGGAGCCGGGCGTCCGCTACCTGGGCCACGTCGACGAGCCGACCCTCACAGCGCTGTACGAATCCGCATCGGTCCTGGCCTTCCCGAGCCTTTACGAGGGATTCGGGCTTCCCCTGCTGGAGGCCATGTCCCGCGGTGTACCGGCCGTGGTCGGTGCGGCGGGGGCGCTTCCAGAGCTGGCGCTGGGGGCGGCCATCACGGTGAATCCCGATGACGTCGATGCGATCGCCGGGGCGCTGGAACGGCTCCTCTCCGACGAGCAGCTGCGGCAGCACCTCGGCTCGGAGGGCAAGCGCCGCGCCGCCGACTTCACATGGGCCCGGGCGGCCGAGCAGACATTGGAAGTCCTGCGCCGGATCGGAAACACAACCCAGCGTAAAGTCGCTTAAGTGGTATGTACTGGGATCAACTGGACAGGACGCGGCCACTAGGGTGAAAGAGCGGATCTCGGTCCTCGCGCTGCTTGCGGGGAACCGGCATGACTACTTGCACATGGCTCGGCCGCTGTTGAGGGCGCTGGAAGCGACGCAGCACTTCAACGTCGAGGTGGTCACCGAGGCGGAGAACCTGTCAGTCGCGGGGCACGCGCGGGTGTTGCTGGCGGCGAGCGATCACGCGCTGCGTCCGGGCCAGGCATCCGAGCTGACGGACTTCGTGCGCGGTGGCGGCGGCCTCGTCGTCCTTCATGGCACCCTCGCTGTGTGGGCTGAAAGTGGTGAGCTGGGCGAGCTGGCTGGCTGGACTCCGAGCGGGCCGGGGCCACTGACCGAGCTCGTCATCCGGCCGGATCCCTCGCACGCAGTGACGGCGCGCCTGGGGCCCGAGCTCAGGGTGCGCGACGAGCTCTACTTTTCGGAAGGGCCGCCGGGCGACGCGTCGGTGCTGCTGCGAGCTAGCTGGCGCTTCACCGAGCAGGTCGTCGCGTTCGAGCGTCGCGTTGGGGATGGACGTTTCGTGCACCTCGGACTCGGCCACGACCCGTCGACCTATGAGCTGGAAGGTTTTCAAAAGCTGGTGCAGCGGGCGTTGATGTTCGCCGCCGGCTACGCGGCAGCGCAGACCGTCGGCGTCGGCCTCATCGGCTACGGCGCCATCGCCGAAGCGCACGCCAGGTCGGTCACCGCCACGCCAGGATTGATGCTCGCCGCGGTCGCCGACATTTCAGACGAGCGCCGCAAGACGGCAGCTCGCGAATGGTCGGTGCGGACGCATTCGCGCACGGAGGACATGCTCGAAGACCCCGAGGTCGGACTGGTCGTGGTCGGCACTCCACCAAGCGTCCATTCCGATTCCGTGCTGGCGGCGCTGCGCGCCGGCAAGCACGTCGTGTGCGAGAAGCCGTTCGCGCTCCGGGTCGAGGAGGTCGACCGCATGATCGATGCGGCGGCCGCACACGGCCGAGTCCTAACAGTGTTCCAGAGCCGGCGCTGGGATCCTGACTACCTCGCGCTTCGCGAGGTCGTGCGTTCAGGGCGAATCGGAGATCCCTTCTACCTCGAATCATTCATCGGCGGCCACGACCATCCATGTGACTTCTGGCACAGCCACGAGCCGATCTCGGGGGGAACGATCTACGACTGGGGGTCGCATTACTTCGACTGGATTTTGCAGCTGATTCCCGATTCGGTTCGCGCCATCTCAACCAACGCCCACAAACGCGTTTGGCACGACGTCACCAACTCCGACCAGGTGAGGGTCGATCTGACCTTCGCCGGCGGTGCCCAGGCGAGCTTCCTGCAGTCGGACATCGCCGCCGCCCGCAAGCCGAAGTGGTACGTGCTGGGCACGCGCGGCGCCGTCGTCGGCGAGTGGCAGGCGGAGGCAGTGCCGGCAGACTTCCCGGCGCGGGTGAAGGTTTTTCGAGCCAGTGGCGGCGGCTCGCACGAGGAGCTGCTCGCGCTCGCGCCACGCGATGAGCACGGGTTCTACCGCAACCTGGCCGACCACCTTGGCTGGGACGAACCGCTGGCCGTGACCCCGCACGAGGCGCGTCGAACGGTGGCCGTCATGGAGGCGGCCACCCATTCGATCGCTCGGGGCGGCGCTCAGCTCGAGGTCGACATATAGCAGCGCGCCACGAACGCCCGCTCGGCGAGAACGAATCAATAGGCTGGGGGGTGCTCGGCGCCGCGTGGATCGCAAGCGGGGCGGTGCTGCCGGCGATCGCGGCGTCGAAAAACGGCCGCGTGGCCGCCATCGCGAGCCGTGATCCGCAGCGCGCGCGGCAGTTGGCCGAGGCGTACCCAGGGGCGAAGGCGTCCGAGACTTATGACGCCCTGCTCGCCGACCCTCATGTCGACGCCGTCTACATCCCTCTCGTCAACAGCGTGCACAAGGAATGGACGCTTCGCGCTCTGGCCGCCGGCAAGCACGTGCTGTGCGAGAAGCCACTCGCGATGAATGCACAGGAGGCCGAGGAGATGGCTTCGGCTGCGGGGTCTGCCGGCAAGCACCTGATGGAGGCGGCCATGTACCGCTTTCATCCCCGGACGCGAGCTTTCATCGACGCGCTACGCGACCCGATGTACGTTCAGGCCAGTTTCGGATTCACGCTCAAGGGCACATTCAACTACCGGTTTCAAGCCCCCCTCGGCGGGGGTGCCCTGCTCGACGTCGGCTTCTACGTGGTGAGCGTCGCCCGCTGGATCCTCGGAGAGCCGTCACACGTGCTTGCGCGATCACGACTCGTCGATGGAGTGGACATGACGACCAGCGCGCTGCTTCAGTTCCCCGGTGGCCAGACCGCAGCCGTATGGGCGAGCTTCGAGTCACATGAGGGCCAGGAGCTGACGGTGATCGGGCGGGAGCACGTGGATCGTCTCGAGCGTCCTTTCAACTGGCCCGACGAGGTTGACCAGTACCAGCTCATGGTCGAGTCGTTCGCCGAGAGCGTCCTCGATGACCGGCCGGTCGCGATTCCGCTGGGCGAGTCGATCGCGAACATGAAAGTCCTCGACCGGATACGAGAGGCGGCGGCTACCCCAAACACCATTTAAGGTTTGACCAGAGCCTTAAAGCCCGGGTTGTCGTGCAGCGGCTCCAGGTCCGGATCGCTCACAGCACCCTCCTTCAGGTCAGGTCGCATCTCGAACGCTTCCACCAGCAGCTCGAGCGCTTCGTCGACGCGGTCCTGAGCGGCGCGCGCGCCGGCGAGGTTGTAAAGCAATGCCCCCAAGACGATCGGAGGCGCCGAGGCTTCGCGCATCTCGGACACTGCGTCTTCGAACAATCGATGGGCGCGATCCCGCTCGCCGTTCTCCTTCAAGTATTCGGAGATGTGGAGGCGGGGGTGCACGTAGCTGTTGCGAAGCAGCGCCTCAGTCGTGGTCTTTCCGACATACCACTTGAAGGGCCGATCGCCCAGTTCGTCGGACAGCGCGATGAGCTCGCTCAGGAGCCTTTCCGATCGTTCGGCGATGTCCGTGAGCGAAACGCCCAGTCCGCTCGCCAGCTCCGCGTCGTTGACCTCGTCCTGGTTCTCTGGCGGCGGCGTGTATGAGCGGCCTTCCCGCACGTCCCTCAACGCATCGCGTAATCGCTCCCGCCACATGCACACGTGGAAGAGGACCAGCGCGGCCGGCCAACCCTTCGGCTGGGTTTCCGACCTGAGCGCCTCGGCGACGAACTCCCTCTCCATGTCGCGCTCGATCTCCAGCGACTTACGGACATCAGCCATCGCCTAAGCCGGCAGGAGGTCGATGGTGTCATCGCCCTTCTGGGACATCGGCCCTATCGTTCCTGGCAT
>Ga0208848_1000001_pt1 | contig 85761 bp, 89 predicted proteins | sample NGESurshal072012_2_FD_184455 | JGI IMG/M metagenome (GOLD analysis project Ga0208848, IMG submission 184455) | Arctic peat soil microbial communities from Barrow, Alaska - NGEE Surface sample 210-1 shallow-072012 (SPAdes) | ecosystem: Environmental > Terrestrial > Soil > Wetlands > Peat ... | reverse complement strand
CTAATGTGCGCCCTGCGCGCGCCCGGCGACCGCCAGGATTCTTGTCAACGTGCGCCTTTACCCGCGATCGCTTTAATGTGCGCCCTTCGCGCGCCCCGCACCCCCAGGATTCTTGTCAAGGTGCGCCCGGCTCTGGTCAGGCCAGGATCTCTCGTCTCGTCGACAGCACCTCGATCTCGGCGGCGCGCGCCGCGTCGAATCCTTCGTCCAGCCCCTGCTTCAGAAGTTGCGCGATCTGCTTCGCGGAATGCAGCCTGGGGATGTAGACGAAGTCGGCGCCCGCCGCATAAAGCTGAAGAGCATGTGGGATGTGCTCGGTGGCCAGCATCACCTTCGCGTTCGGGCATGCCGCGCGAGCGTTCCGCAGCAGCCTGAGATTGCTGGTGCCGCGCAGGACGTCGTCGGTGATGCTGCACACGACCAGCTGCGCGATCTCGATGCCGGCGTGACGCAGGGTGTCCGCATGCGCAATGTCACCGTAGGCGCAGCTGATCCCGCGCCGGCGAAGCTCTCCCATGACCGTCGGGTTGAAGTCGATGACCAGGACCTTGTCGAGTAGGACTTGCCCCTCGACCGCCGTCCCGCCGTTCTCGAGCTCGAAGAGGATCGAGCTCGCGTCTCGGAAGAACCCGAGGAAGACCACTGTCTCCGAGCGGGACTCCTTACGCGCCGGGGCCGCCTCCCCCACGTCGAGGTCCCGGATCCGGAACACCTTGAGGACCCGGCTCAGCGCGCGCTGCACCCTATGGCTCGAGTTGATCAAATAGGTCGATGCGACCGACGTGATCGCAAAGGTCATGATCACCGTCGTCAACACGTCGCCGTCGATCTGTGGTTTTGCCAGCGTGAGCCCCAGAGAAGCGATCACGATCGAGAATTCGCTCACCTGGGCCAGGTTGATCGCGGGGAGCAAGCTCGCGCGATGGCCCAACCTGAGTGCGTACAAGATGGGCACGACCGAAAGGCGGCTCACCATCACGAAAACCGAGGCGGCGAGCGCGATCTCGACCACGTGAAGGCTGGGGATCTCGATCTGCATCCCGAGCGCAACGAAAAACAGCGTGACAAAGAAGTCGCGGAGGCTGACCGCCTTGGCCATGACGTCGAGGTTGTAAGGAAAGGTCGAGAGGCTCACGCCCGCGATCAGGGCGCCCATCTCGCGCGAGAGGCCGATCAGGCTCGCGGCTCCGGCGAGGAAGAAGCACCAGGCCAGGGCGCTGACCAGGACGAGCTCGGGAGCCTTCGCCACAGCTCGAAACAGGTGAGGAAGGATGTATTTGGAGATCGCGAAGCCGCCCACCACGAGGAAGGCTCCTCGCCATATCGAAAACGCGAGTGGCAGCAGGTTGGGATTCAATAGGTTCGGCTGCAGCGCCAGCATGGCCACCGCCCAGATGTCCTGGATGACCAGCACGCCCAAAGTGATTCTTCCCGGCAGGGTATCGAGCTCGAACTTGTCGTTGAGCAGCTTGACGACCACGAGTGTGCTGGACAGGCTCATGCAAGCCGCCAGGTACAGCAGCGAGTAGCTGCCACCGGTATTACGCACGCCGATCAGATAGAAGAAACCGAGTCCCAGGCCGATGCAGATCGGCACCTGCAGCGCTCCCGTGAGCAGCACCGCGGGCCCAGCTGAGGCGAGCTTCTTGATGTCGATCTCCAGCCCGATGATGAACAGCAGCAGGATCAAGCCGATCTCCGCCACCGTGGCGATGCTGGCCTGGTCGGTCACGAAGTTCAGGCCGTGTGGACCTATGACCACTCCGGTTACGAGGTACGCGAGGATCAGCGGCTGGCGGAAGCGCCAGCCCACCAGCGCGAGCAAGGCGGCGGCGCCGACGCAGATGCCGATGCTCGACAGCAGGCCGGTCGGCGCGATCATCGGCTCATGACGCTGGCGTCGAGGTGGTCCCACCGGCTTTCGAACACAGAGGCCTCGGACGGGTCGCCGAGGATCAGGAAGCGCTGATGGTGCATGCCTTCGATCAGGGTCGAGGCAAGCTGCTCGAGCTGAATAGATGAATCGGCGCCTTTGTCTTGCCCTAGTGCGCCACTGAACAAGCGGCCGACGCCGCGCGACCTCGTGTTCTGTCCAATACGCGGTCCCTTCGCGCCCGGGCAGAAGATCGAAACGCTCACCCCGGTGCCCTGGAGCTGGCGCGCGAGGCCCTCGCTGAACACTGCAAGCGCGGCATGGCCGGTGTCGTATGGCATCGACACGGCATCGCCTGGCACAAGGCCGCCGTAAGACACCACGTTGACGATATGCCCGGAGCCTCGCTCTGTCATGTGGGACAGGAATGCGGTTGATGTGCGCACCGCGCCGATGAGGTTCGTTTCGAGCATCCAGGCCCAGTCATCGCCCGAGATCTTTTCAAGCTTGCCCTGGAGCAGCACGCCCGCGGCATTGACGACCACGTCCACCCGTCCCATGGATTTCAGCGAATCGCGGGCGAGCGAACGGACTGAAGCGTCGCTCCTCACGTCGGTCGAGAGCGCAATCGCCGCCGCGGATGTGCCGAGCCGAAGGACCTCCTCCACCGTCCGGTCCATGCGGGGCCCATCGAAATCCGCGACCACGATGTTGGCTCCCTGGTGGGCCAGCCCCTTGGCCAGAGCACGCCCGAGGCCGCTGCCTCCGCCGACGATCACAGCCACGCGTTCCGAAAAGCTGCCGTGGGAGCGCGGGCCGGCTTCGGGACTGATGGACACCGGGGGCATTCTATTCACCGCCGCGCCCTATAGCGACGGCATCCCCCTGGACTAAACCCGTTTGAATCGGAGGGCGGTGTAGTTGTCGTCGATCGCGACGAATGCCACCGGCTTGTAGCCCATCACCGAAGTAACGTCGCCGAGCACGTCCCGCCGCATCCAACACGGCGCCGGCGAGTTCAATACAGCGACCTTGTGACCGGTGGCCAGCCTAAGCTTCTTCGCCATGGGACTGAAGCCAGTCTTGTCGTCGCGCAGAATCGGAAGCGACCTCTGGGAATCGAGATGGCCAATCGGCTGTCAGCTTAAGTGCTAATCCCCGGACGGACCCGTAAATAGAAGAATGGCGGAAATCTCACGGGCAGCCAAAGTCGCACTCATGCTTCTCGTCGCCGGCCTCGCCGGCGGGTGCTCTATCGGCGCCCCGTCCACCTTCACGCTGAATGGGGCGTCGGTCGACACCACCTACACGTGCCCGGCCGGGGCGGCCAATGCGCCCTACTTCCTGGTCGCCACGATCGATGTGCGCAACGGCACCTCAAGCAGGGTGACGATCAAATCCGTGGCGGCTGTGATGACCGTGGCCGCCGTCCAGGGGAGCTGGCTCGAGCACGTCGGCGACACGTACGAGGCTGGCGGCGTCACGTTCGCGCCCGGCACGGTTGGAGCAAACAGCTCCGCATCGTTGAAAGTCGTAGTCCCGAGCGCGTGTACGAACGGCAAGAGCCCGACCGCCGGCTCCAGCTACGGTGAGTACTCGGTCGCGCTCACAGTCGCCACATCATCCGGCACCCACACGATCGAGAGCTCGAACCGGCACCGCATAGTCGCCGCCTAGCTCCCGCGGAGCACTTCCTGGCTCTGGGCAGACTCACAGACGCCTCACACGGCGCACTTGGCTTGCGGCGTCAACCTTCGAATCGACGCTCGCGCGAGCGATTATTGATCGAAGGAGGAAAACACTATGAACGGAGTTCGCAAATCGATAGCAGCCGCTGCGATCGCGGGGTCGATGCTCATCGGAGGCGTGGTCGGCGCCGTGATGTACGGCGCGACGACGATTGCCGCCTCGGCGGCGACCACCGCCGCCAGCCCGGCCCCGACGGCAACGTCCGGCACATTCGTCTCGAACGAGACCGCGGCTCACGAAGCCACCGAGAGCGCGGCCCGCGAGGCGCAAGAGAACGCCGGGCAAGTCCCGACGGTTCCCTAGAGTCCCCGGTCAATCGACGATTCGGCAGAGGGAGGGCCGGTGAAATGCCGGCCCTCCGATCGTTCCGAGACTCAGGGCAGGAGCTGGCGGGCGAGAAACAGCATGTTGGCCGGGCGTTCCGCGAGCCGGCGTAAATACCATGCGTACCAGGCGTCGCCGTAAGCGATAAGCGCCTTGACCACATAGCCGTCTACTGCCAACCGGAGCTGCTGATCGGTCCGGATTCCGTACAGCATGTTCACCTCGATCTGTGCATGTTCCACGCCGAGCGCACGGGCGAAGCGGTCGATCCGCTGGATCAGCTCGACATCGTGCGTGCCGAGGACCAAACGGAGCCGCCCGCGCTTGACCTCGGGCAGCATGAGCGAGCACAGGGCCAGGTAGTTCGCATCGACGTCCTCCTTGGCGGGAAAGGCACGATCGGGCGGTTCCGCGTACGCGCCCTTGACGAGCCTGATCGCGGGCTTGAGCGCCAGCAGATTCATGGCGTCTTCGACCGTGCGGTACAGGTAAGCCTGCAGGCAGATGCCTGTACGTGGATGATCGACCCGCAGCCGCGTGTAAAGGTCGAGGGTCGCCTCGGTGTACGCGCTTCCCTCCATGTCTAACCACAGGAAGCTCTTGGCCTTGGCGGCAGCCCGGGCCAGCCTCTGCAGGTTGGCGTACGCCGCAGCCGCGTCAATGTCGAGCCCGAGCTGGGTCGGCTTGACCGAGATCTCCGCGTTGATACCAGTCGAAGCAGCACCCACGAGCACGGATTCGTAGTGCTCGACCACCGCGCTCGCTTCGGCGAGGTTTTTGACATTTTCACCGAGGCGCGTGAAGAGCGATCCGATGCCCTGGGCCTTGAACGCGATCGCGGCCCTTAAGGCGGCATCGAATCCCTCGCCCGGCAAGAAGCGCCTCACGGCCCGTCGCGCGAACCCCCAGTGTGGAACGTGCGCCGACAGCCATGGGTTCTGGGCGCACCACAGAAGGAGGCCTCGTATCAACGCACTGGAAACCTTAATGCTCGGTCGCACAGTCGGCAAAGGCCTGAAAGCGAAAACAAGGGCGCCTGCTGAAGGTGGCGCATTTAACGCCTACCGCGGTTCGGACTACCGACCGCGAACGCCGCTCACATCGCTACCGAAACCCGGCGCCCGATCAAGGCGCTCGATGCCGTGCCTACCCCGGCCGGGGCGACCTTGCGCACCATGCCGTCCAGCGTCCCCGGCTCGGGTGCTCCGCCTTCGCTGTTAACGACGATCTTGAGCGAAGGCAGCGACTTTCTTGAGCCTTGTCGTCATCTCTTCGGGAAGTTCGCGAAGCGAATCGGGAAGGTCCTTCAGCGCCTCGAGCAGCATGCTCTGCAGCCGCTCTCTTCGCGCGGGCCGGTTCATCCGTCGATAGATCAGCACTCCGGCAACCGCCACCGCCGCAACGCCGAGTACGACCGCCGCGATGCGTTCGTAATGCACGGCGCTGGATGCGGCCTGCTGCTCGAGGTCGTCGAGGTTCTGGTCCATGTGATCGCGGGTTTCTCTTATCTGACGGTCGATTTCATCGTCCGAAGCGCCCATTCTTGTTCTCCATCAGGCTTGCCAGTGTCTTGGTCGGACGGTTTCAGCTCGAAGCGGGCCTTGCCGCACAGCGTAAGGCCGATCCCGAGCGAATGTTGACGACAATCCACGCTACGGCCGCCTGCCAAGGCCATGGCATCACTCAGCGAACGGTCGGGTATCACGGGTTTGGGACGCGCGAGCGTTGTTCCCGGCGGGCCCTTCGTCGCGACCTGGTAGGCCAAAGCGGCGTCGCCCAGAATCATCACCGCAGCCGCCGCCCGGAGACCGGCGTAGTGTCCGGACGATGGCGATCCGAAGCGAGCTCGCGGGACTCAGCGACGCCCAGGCGAGGCGCGTCCTGGAGGGCCTGCCGCGGTGCGACTACGAGGTCCTGATCAAGCCGCTGCGGTATCGGTCGCACCCCCACCTCGCGGCTCTCTGCGAGTTCGAAGACCGCCGCATCGTGCTGCAGGTGCCGATCCCATTCCGGCCCTTCAAGGAACCGGTCGTGTTTGCCGCCCGCCGCAAGCGGGGCGAGGGCATGCGCTTTGCCTGGGCGTCCGAAACGGTTCACTTTCGAGGACGCCGCGACGTCCTGCGGTTCCTCTACTGCCACGAGTGGATGCACTGGTACCTGCACGAGGTGCTCCGCAAGCGCGCAGCGGCCGAGACGGCATGCGACCGTTTCGCCCTGAGGAACTTTCGGCGCCGGGTCGTGTCCACCGAAGACGCGGATGAGGCTCTGACGCGACGAGGGCGTCTCGCCGCCCGAGCCTAACCTCGTTCTATACGAACGCCTCGCGCGGCTTGCGCAGCAGCAAGACCAAGGCGATCGGAAGGGCAACGTTTGTCATCAATGCGACCGGTCCGTGATTGGCGCCGATCGGCAGCACCAGGAGGAGTAGCGAACCAACCAGGCAGGTGATCTCCAAGGCGATGACCCAGCGTCGCGCGCTTCGGCGCCGCCACAGGACGCCGATCGCGAGCAGGCCCGTGGCCAGCGCGAGCAAGAGCGATGCGATGCCCAGCCCGAGCATGAACACTTCGCCCGCGAGAGCGAACGGTATTGCAGACAGGCCCGCAACGGTCCACAGCAGCGCCTGCATCAAGAGCAGGACGAACGCGGCCTCGGGCCGGCTCGAATCCTCACGCGCGATCAATTGCTTTCACCACCCGTGGATCGATGTCCACCGCGAAAGGTCCGCCCGCAGGGTTGTTGACGATCCAGACATGCAGCATCGGCGAAACGCTGATGTCGATGGCTCCGAGAGGACATGTCGCGAATGGCGTCATGAGGCTGAACTCGAGCCCGATTGGCGTGACGCAGATGTTCTCGTGCTGGTGCCACGCGGTCAGCGGGCCCCCAGGATCCGGACCGAACTGGCCGATGTGCTTCATCTGGAACATCGCACCCAGCAGGACCGGCCCGTGCGGCGTGTTGGCGTAGACGAGGCCCTGGGGACGATGCGGGTCCATCACGTACCCGGCGTCGATGTAAGCCTGGTTCATCCAGTGGGTCGATCCCAGGTTGGCCCCGCCCCCCGGTCTGTAACCCGCGGCCCAGGCGTTATGCCAGTCCTCGTACGGCAAGATGGCCGCTTTCGTTTGCGCATAGAGCTGGGATGCGGCTGCCGCCTGCTCGGGTGTCGCGACGTCGTTGGTCGCCTGGAGGATGGCCCCCGCATGCGCATGCTGCGCGTCTGGACGGGCGAGGGCCACCAGCCAGACCGTCGAGACCGTGATCAGCGTCAACAGGGGAACCGCGACGCCCAGCGACGCCCAGCGCAAGGCTCGTCGCGGCCTTCCGGGCTCGCCACGAGCCGGCACCAGGACGAGTCCGAGCGCCGTCAGCTCCAGCAGCTTGGTGGCCAGCGCGACCTGGTCGGGCGCGTCCAAGCCGACCGCGATGTACACGAGGTAGCCGAGCAGCGTCGCGATGATCAGCGAGGCCGAAGCCACGCGCCAATGCCGCCACGTGAATACGAAGGAAAGCATGATGTAGGCGATGCCGTTCGCCAGGAAGAGAAGCGCGGTCATGGGCTCTTTGCGGTGGCTGCTGATGAGGCCCAGGTGAATGGCCCCCGCGATAGCCATCAGGACTGACGCGCCGAGCACTGTCCCGGCGACTCGGCGCCGAGCCGGACGGAGCCTTATCGCGATCAGGGCCAGTGGCAGCGCGAGAAGGCCGGTGTAGAGAGCGATCGCATGGTCCGGGGCGACATCGAACATGGCATGAGCTTCGCCGCCGAAGCTAAGAGCGACGTAAGCGATCAGTAGGTCCCATCCTTATCGCCCCTCGCGCGCAGGGGCAGGTCCACGTACATCGCCGCGCCGCCGCCCGCCGACTCGCCTGCGAGTATTCGGCCCCGATGCTGTTCGACGACCCACCGCGCGATCGACAATCCGAGCCCGGCGCCCTGGCCGGTGCGAGCGCGGTCGGAGCGGTAGAAGCGCTCGAAGACGTGCTCGCGCTCGTCGAGCGCGATGCCAGGTCCGTCGTCAGCGACCGTCAGGCGCGCCCAGTCTCCTTCATTCGCGAGCGTCACCGAGACGCGAGATCGTGCGTGGCGCAGTGCGTTGTCGAGCAGGATCCAGATCAGCTGCCGGATGGCATCTTCGTCACCCGCGATAGTCGCGTCCCCGGCCACGCTCTCCAGCTGGCGATCGAGGTGGACCGTCCGGGCCTGGCGGCACACCTCGGTCACGACCGAGCCCAGCTCGACGGGAGCGAGCTCGAGCTTCAAACCCGAGTCGGCCCTGGCCAGGGTGAGCATCCGATCGACCAGCCGTGTCATACGTGCAGTCTCGGCGGCAATGTCCGCAGCGGCGGCCCGCAGAACCTCATCGGAGACCGCCGGTCCTCGAGCGAGGAGGCCGGCGTTGCCCTGGATCGTGGTCAGCGGAGTGCGCAGCTCGTGGGAGGCATCGGCGACGAATCGGCGCTGCGACTCAAACGAATCCTGGAGCTGTTCGAGCATGCGATTGAAGCTCGTCGAAAGCAGGGCGACCTCGTCGCGGCTACGACGCTTTGGGAGCCGCCGGCCGAAGTCCCGCGCCCGTCCAATGTCGTCGGCAGCGCCGGCGACATCTTTCAACGGCTTGAGGGCGCGGCCGGCGACAAGCCACGAGGCGGCCAGCGCCGCGATCAGCGTCGGAACACCCGAGATGATCAGAAACCCCAGAACGCCCGACAGATTCGATTGCAGCACGCGCGTCGACTGTCCCGTGACGACATACCCGCCGTTGAATGGCAGCGCATAGAGCCGAATGCCGTCTTCGGTGTCGAACGCACCACCCAAGACCTCTGCAGCCTTGGCGCGCAGGATTGGCGCGATCGCGGGCGGCGCGCCGTTCAGCCCGCCGGTCGAATAGATGACCGACCAGCTCTGGTCGACCACCTCGACGAAGACCTCGCTGCTGGTTCGGAGGTCCGCCGGAGCAACCGGCGTGCGAGGCGCGAGGGCCGAAGTGTGGTTGAGCGCAGCCGCTGCTTCACTTGCGCGGCTCCGCAGGGCGTCGTCCTGGTTTGTCGTCACGCCGTGCGCAAGCAGCGCATAGAGAAACGCGCCAAACAGAACCACTGTCAGCGCGACCACCGCCGCGCCGAACAAGGCAAGTCGCAGCCGGAGAGACACTAACTTTCTCTGAGCGCGTAGCCGGCGCCACGGACTGTGTGCAGCAGGCGCGGCTCACCGTCTTCCTCGAGCTTCTGCCTCAGGTAGCCGACGTACACAGCGACCACGTTGTCGCTGTCAGGCTCACCTTTCCAGACCGCCTCCAGCAGCTGCTCGCGTGTCAAGACCTGGCGGGGGTGACGCATGAAGTGCTGCAGGAGGTCGTACTCGGTCGCGGTCAGAACCATCGACCGCCGGCCGCGCCACGCGCCTCGGCTGGGCGGCTCCAACAGCAGATCGGCGAAACGAAGATGGTCGTGGGGGCCCGCACGCCGAAGCAGGGCGCGGACCCTCGCGAGGAGCTCCTCATAGGCAAACGGCTTGACGAGGTAGTCGTCGGCCCCGGCGTCCAGCCCGCGCACCCGTTCGTCTGTGCCGCCGAGCGCCGTGAGCAGCAGGATCGGCACCTGCGCGGTGGCCCGCAGCCGCCGGCAGACGCCAACGCCGTCGAGGCTGGGCAGCATGATGTCGAGCACGACCAGGTCGAAAGGCTGCTCCCGGGCGCGCCGCAATGCCTCCAGACCATCTCCGGCCAGCTCGACCTGGTGACCTTCGGTGGTCAGGACACGCTCCAGCGTGGTAGCCAGGCGTATGTCGTCTTCGACGACGAGGATCCGCGAGCCGCTCATCTCACGCGATATATAAGGCCCACGTGAGGATTTGATAAGTGCTGTCGAAAATCAGCCGTCGCCGTTCGTCGTATGGGTGACCCCACCATTCGGGACATCACCCTAGAAGGAGATCAGACATGGCGAATTTCGTATTGGTGTATACCGGCGGAGGCATGGCCGCGACCGACGCCGAGCGAGGAAAGATGATGGAGGCGTGGGGCGCGTGGTTCGGCAGCCTTGGGGACAAGGTCGTTGACGCCGGCAACCCATTTGGCCCGCAGGCCAAAAACGTCTCGGAGGGCGGAGCCGTCCACGATGGGGCGATCGGCACCCCGGCCACCGGCTACTCGATCCTCAAGGCGGACTCGCTGAACGCGGCGGTCGACCTCGCCAAGGCCTGCCCGGTCGTGCATTCCGGCGGCAAGATCACGGTCTACGAAGTCCACCCGGCAATGTAGTCAAGGACGGGACCGGAAGTCCGGTCCCGCCCTCTTCTCTACCCCTCGTAATCCAGGTCGGTCAGCGTGACGCGCTTGCTGGTCACGAGGCTTCCTTCCGCCGACGACAGGTAAGTCCCCGAGGTTGGCGCCACGTCCAGGTAATCTCGGCCGACCGCGATCGTCACGTAACCCAGGCCGCCCCGGCTCGCGTGTGTGGGGTCGAACGTCGACGCGATCGCGGCGCCGCTGCCGTCCTCGATCGGCAGGACAACCTCCACCCACGCGTGTGAGCCACCCTGTCCAATCAGGTGGCCCGAGACGTAGCGCGACGGAAGCCCGCACGCTCGGCATAGGGCGAGCATCACGTGCGCATAGTCCTGGCAGACGCCTGACCCGAGCGCAAGCGCCTCCGCGGCCGTGGTTCGCACGCCTGTCACCCCGTGCTGATACGTCATCGATTGATACACCCAGTCGTTGACGGCGTCCGCCAGCGGCAAGCCCCAGTCGGCCGAACCCGCCAAAGTTGCAGCCTCCCGGCGGATGCGATCGTCCGCGGCCGTGAGCAGCGACGGCTCCAGGAGGTAGCCATCGGCAAGCCAGGCGTCGGAGAGCCGGTTGGGCTCCGACGCATGCCGCTCGACGGAGACCTCGGCCACGAACTCGATGGCCTCCGCCACTCGCGGGGCGAATACGTCGACGACCATGTTGCCGAACCGATCGTTCCGAGTCTGCAGCCGGACGCCGTCCCCCTTGGCAGAGAGCTGATGGCGCAGCCGCAGTTGGTCGCCAAAGCGCTCAGGCGGGATGACCACGAGGCGATGTTTCAGCTCGCGGATGGGTTCTGGATACTCGTAACGGAAGCTCTGTCGCAGCAGGTAGGACACGCGACGGGCGCAAGCCCAGTTGACGGACGAGGGTTCGATCGCCATCACGACTCCTTGTCCACGTCTAGGGGTCCCCGCGGAGTCGAAGACTCCGGGGGGTATACATCCGCCCAGACGGTCATCGACCGCAAGGCCGCCGGGCCGAAGGTGGTGATCATGGCCACGTCCAGCGCGTCGCGACCGCGCCCGATCAGCACCCGCCCAACGCGACGCTCGTTGTTGCGTGGGTCGAAGGTCCACCAGCGACCGCCGAGCCAGACCTCCATCCAGGCCGCGAAGTCCATCGGGGCGGGGCTGAACGGCACGTAAATGTCCGGCAGGTAGCCGAAGACATAGCGGGTCGGGATGTTCAGGGCGCGGCAGAAGCTGATCGCCACGTGAGTGAGGTCCCGGCACACCCCGATGCGGTCCCTGAGCACGTCGGCGGCAGTGGTCAGCGGATTGCTCGTGCCGTACTTGAACTGGATGTTGTCATGCACCCAGTCGCAGATCGCCTGCACCCGCGCAGCGCCGGTCGGCGTTTGGCCGAACAGCTCCCAGGCCATGCCCATGAGCTCGTCCGAAAGGCAGTAGCGGCTGGGCAACGTGAAGTGGAGCAGGTCGCCTGGCATCTGCTCGACCGGATCCTGGGCCACTGCTGTGGGATCGTGGTCAGCCTCGTCAGGTACGGCGCAGATGGCGTCGTAGCGCATGACAAGGGGCCCAGGCGGCATCACGAAGCGCTTGACCGGGTTGCCGTAGATATCCGAGTACTCGTCGACAGGCAGAGGAGGCGTCGTCGACCAGGTCTCGCTAACGAGCTGGTGGCTGGAGTCTGAGCGCGGCCGGACCTGGACCGTCACGGGAGTTGGCGCGCTCACGTCGTAGCTGAACTCGCAGCCGACGCGCAAGTTGATTGTCGTACCTGTAGTCGGTATGGCGCAGAAACTATAGCGGTGGCCTCCCTGGATTCTCTGGACGCCGGCTATGAGACCAACGGTTTCTACGACGAAATGCTTGCGGCTTCCGGCCGGCCGAGACCCGCCTACCGCCGAATCTACGAGCAGCTCCACCGGCTCGGCCCGAAGGAGCTCGCCCGCCGCCACGACCTCGCCATGCAGATGTTCCGCAACCACGGAATCACGTTCGCCGTCTACCCTGACGCCGAGGGGACGGAGAAGGTCTTTCCGTTCGACATCATCCCGCGGGTTATCTCGGCCCAGACCTGGCAACGCCTGGAGGCCGGGCTCAAGCAGCGGCTGGCAGCCTTGAACCTGTTCCTCGATGACGTCTACGGACGCAAGCTCATCCTCGAGCAGCGCGTGGTACCGCCCGAGATCGTGCTCAGCAGCCCCCAGTACCTCCGGGAGATCGAGGGCCTGCCGGTGCCGCACGGAATCCACTGCCACATCGCAGGCATCGATCTCGTCCGGGACGACAAGGGCGACTTTTACGTTCTCGAGGACAACCTGCGGACGCCGTCAGGCGTCTCGTACGTGCTCGCCAACCGTCACGTCATGAAGCGCGTCCTGCCCGATCTATTCGCGGGATATCCGGTGCTGCCGGTCGAAGGTTACGTGCACGAGCTGCTTCGCCACCTGCGGTGGCTGGCGCCGGAAGGCGTGGACGACCCGACGGTCGTCCTCCTCACGCCCGGTATCAACAACGCCGCCTACTACGAGCACCTGTACCTCGCCAAGCAGATGGGGATCGAGCTGGTGGAGGGAACTGACCTGGTTGTCGACCAGGACTACGTTTTTATGAGGACGACACGCGGCCTCAAGCCGGTCCACGTCATCTACCGGCGGCTCGACGACGAGTGGCTCGATCCGATCTTCGGACGCCAGGAATCGCTGGTCGGAGTGGCGGGCCTCGTCAACGCCTACCGCGCCGGGAACGTGGCCATAGCGAACGCGTTGGGTAATGGCGTTGCCGACGACAAGGCGGTCTACGCGCTGGTCCCGAAGATCATCCGCTACTACCTCGACGAGGACCCGATCCTCCCGAGCGTCCACACCTATGTATGCGCGCTGGACGAAGACCGCCGATACGTACTCGAACATATCGACCAGCTCGTGGTCAAAACAGTCGATGCTTCAGGCGGGTACGGGATGCTGATAGGGCCGGACTCGACCAAGGACGAACGCGAGGATTTCCGGCAACGCATCGCGGCCCGCCCGCGCGCCTTCATCGCGCAGCCGGTCGTCAGCCTTTCGGTGCAGCCGATTTTCGACAGCGGCCGGTTTCGCCGCACGCACCAGGACCTGCGTCCGTTCGTCCTGACGGGCCCCGAGGTGTACGTGACATCCGGCGGCCTGACGAGGGTCGCGCTCAAGGATGGCTCACTGGTCGTGAACAGCTCGCAGGGCGGCGGCAGCCGCGACACATGGGTCATGGCGGAAGACGGGGCGGAGAGCACCGATGCTTAGTCGAGCCGCCACCTCGCTCACGCTGCTCGGCCGGCATCTCGAGCGCGCCGACCACCTCGCCAGAATCCTGGGCGTACACGTTTCCCTATCGCTCGACCGCACGGACGAGCCGGGGCCAGAGTTCTGGACGCGGTTCATGGAGCTGGCGGGCTGGCGAGGCAGCGACACCCGCCGACGCGACGAGGCGGTCGAGGTCGTGCTCACCGGCACTCTGGGTCCGTCGGTGCGAGCGAGCGTCGCCGCCGCCCGACTCGCCGCCCAGGCCGTCCGTCCCTCACTCTCTACCGAGCTGTACGAGCAGGTCAATGCGCTTCACTGGCGCGTCCAAGAACCTACGTGGCAACGCGACCTCTATCCGTTTCTCAACGACGTGCAGTTGAGCATCAGGCTGGTTGACGGCCTGCTCGAAGACACGATGCAGCACGACGAGGCGCGCGACTTCGTCCGCCTTGGCAAGTTCGTCGAACGCACTGCGAACGTCACAAACATCGTCACGCGCAAGTCGGCCGAGCTGGCGGACGCGGCAGAGGACACGCTTGAGTGGTCAGCGGTTCTGAAGTCGTGCTTCGCGTTCGAGTCGTACCAAGCGCGGTATTCGGGCGGCGTGACGCCCGAGCGCGTCATCGAATGCCTGCTGCTCGACCCAGCGCTGCCGCGGTCGGCTCGCTTCTCGGCGCAGGTTTCGCTCGACTCGGTGTCCAGGATCGATGGCCCAGGCCGGCGCTCTCGACCGAAGCGCCTGCTGGCGCGCCTTCACTCGATGTTTGAGGAGTCTCGCACGCAGCTGGTCGCTGACCACCCGCGCGAGTTCGAGGCGGAGTGCCGAGATTTGCTGCGGCAGCTGGAATTGGCCATGCGCGAGGCCTACTTCCACCCGAGCAAGGTCCCTGCGGGCGTGATCGGAGATGAGGGCCGAGCGATGCCCCAGCAATGAAGGTCGAGATCGTCCATAGCACCCGATACCGGTATTCCGGCCCGATCGCCGAGACCGTGATGGAGCTGCGCCTTCGCCCGATGGACGGCAATGGACAGTCATGCCTGGAGTTCGAGCTGGACCTCAGCTCCGGGATCGAACCGCGCACCTACCGCGACGGATACGGGAACATCGTTCACTACTTCAACCTGGTGCGGCGGCATGTTCGATTGAGTGTGACCAGCCGGTCGGTGGTGGAGACCGGCCTCGAGCTTGACGCCGACGCAGGCGAAGATCTCGTCCACGACTTCCTGCGGTTCCGCTCCCCGGTGAAGGACGTGCCTGGCGTCCGGCAGCTGGCGAGCCGGCACCCGATCGCCGATCCGAGCTCCGGCCCCTCCGTGGAGCAGGCGCTCGACGAATTGACGCTTGCCATCAGCCGAGACTTCGCCTACGACCGCGCGGTCACCACTGTGTACAGCGGCGTGGACGACGTGCTCGCCTTGCGAGCAGGTGTGTGCCAGGACTTTGCCCACCTCTTCATCGCGGTTGCCCGGGCCATTGGCGTGCCGGCGCGATACGTGAGCGGGTACATTCACGCGCCCGGAGCGTCCGGCGCGGCCTCGCATGCCTGGGCGGAGGCCTGGGTGCCGGGACGCGGCTGGGTCGGGTATGACGCCACCCACCCGGTGCGGACCTCTGAGCACCACGTGCGGCTGGCGGTGGGGCGGGATTACACCGACGCGGCGCCGACCCGCGGCATTTATGTGGGCTCGGCCACCGGCTCCATGGAGGTGCGCGTTCGAACCAGGGAGCTCTGACCGGGCGGTGTGGGGTCTGGCGCTCGCCCGAAAAAGCCCCTAGAAACGGCGCCCGCGGACGTGCTCGATCGAGAAACTCGCCGTGTCGGCGATGAGCATCACAGACATAACGCCGGCTTCGACCGGATCGCTGACCACGAGGTCGGCAGCCTGCGGCACCGACCCGGCCATGTTGGTGCATACGACCAGGATTCCCGCGTCACGAATCTCGAGCACAGCTTTGGTGATGTCGCCGCCCATGAGGGCTCCGGCGAGCACCAACACGCGGGCGCGGTGAAGGCGAGCCACCGCCCTCACGGCGGCCGCTAGCTGTTCCTCGCCCACCAATGGGATCGTGTCGACGGAGATGCGCTCTCCACGGATGTTGTGACGGTCAGCTTCCGACACCGCCCCCTGCGCCACCATGCCGACCTGCGCACCACCACCGATGACGATGACGCGCTTCCCGTAAATGTTCTGGAAAGTTGGTACGAGGCTGACCTTGGTGACCCCTTCAAGGGCGCCCAGCTCGGCCACCAGGCGGTCCGTGTCAGGTGCGCCGGTGACCTCCAGCTGGAGGTCTGCGGCGCCTTCTTTGTGTGTGCCACCCGCGACGTAGGTGATGTTCGCGCCGTGGCGAAAGATCGTCTCCGATACCCGATACAGCACTCCGGGCTCATCGTGACTCGCTACCAAAAGGCCGACTGCCGCAGTTTCCGGCACTCCGAGAAGATAGCGCCCCGTGCCGCGACTGGCGTGTGTTGTCGCGCCACTAAGGGGTCCGCCTCGATTTGGTACGTGGGTCCATGCGCACCGACGGGCCAATGCTCTAGTCTTCCGGACGATGCGTCACGTAGTCGCGATCGAGATCGAGATTATTCGGGGAGGTCCCCCGACTTAAGGCACGTCGCTTGAGTCGTTGGACCTCCCGGCCGAAAAGTCGGGAGGTTTTTTTATGTCCAATCGGAGGATCGTCGTTTACGACACGACGCTGCGCGACGGCGCGCAGGGTCCGGCCGTGTCCTTTTCCGCCTCTGACAAGGTGCGCGTCGCGCGCGCACTCGATGAGCTGGGCTTCGACTACGTGGAAGGCGGCTTCCCCGGCTCAAACCCCAAGGACGAGGAGCTTTTCGCCAGCCTTCACAAGCACCCTCTCAAGCGGGCGCGACTCGCAGCTTTCGGTGCGACTCGGCGCGCCAACGGTCGCTGCGAGGACGATGCCAACCTCGGAGCGCTGGCGACCAGCGGGGCGCCCGTCTGGACGCTGGTCGGCAAGAGCGACCCGTGGCAGGTCAGCACTGTGCTGCAGACAACGACCAACGAGAACCTGGCGATGGTGGAGGAATCCGTGGCCTACGGCGTCGGCCTCGGCCGGGAGCTCATTTTCGACGCGGAGCACTTCTTCGACGGCTTTGCAAGGGACTCGGAGTACGCGCTCGAGGTTTGCCTCGCCGCCGCGCGCTCCGGAGCGTCGTGGGTCGTTCTGTGCGACACCAACGGCGGGAGCATGCCGGCCGAGATCAGGCAGGGCGTGGAAGCGGTGCGCCGCGCGCTGGCGGATCTCGAAAGTCCGGTTCGGGTTGGGATCCACACGCACAACGACTGCGAGCTCGCCGTGGCCAATGCGCTCGAGGGCGTGATGGCCGGGGCGGACATGGTGCAGGGAACGATCAACGGCTACGGCGAGCGCTGCGGCAACGCGAACCTGGTCTCGGTCGTGGCGAACCTCGTCTTGAAGCTTGGGTTCGACGCGCTGCCGCCAACTTCAGTCGCGCGTTTTACCGACCTGTCCCGCACGGTGGCCGAGATCGCCAACCTGGCCCTCCCGCTCCAGCAGCCGTTTGTCGGCCAGGGAGCCTTTGCGCACAAGGGCGGCCAGCACGTGGCGGCCGTGTTGCGACACAAGGACTCCTACCAGCACATCGATCCCGGCATCGTCGGCAACGAGCCGCACGTGCTCGTTTCGGAGCTGTCCGGCCGGGGCAACGTGCTGGCCAAAGCGCGGGAGTTCGGCCTGGAGCTCGACCGCGACGACCCGCAGACCCGATGGCTGGTCCAGCATCTGAAAGAGCTCGAGCATCGCGGCTACTCGTACGAGGCCGCGGATGCTTCGTTCGAGATGCTGGTGCGCCGGTTGCAGCCGGGCTACAAGGCTCCATGGACCGTGACCGACTTCACGACGCAGGTCCGCAAGAACGGCGAGTCGGTGAATGCCGAGGCGACGGTCCAGGTCGAGGTTGGCGGGAAGCTCTATCACACCGCCGCATCCGGAAACGGCCCTGTCAACGCCCTCGACGCCGCGCTGCGGAAGGCGCTCAGCCCGCGCTTTCGAGGCCTGCGCGGAGTGACGCTACACGACTACAAGGTCCGCATCCTCGATGGCGATGCGGGCACCGCCGCGACGACCCGCGTGCTCATCGAGTCGGGCAAAGGCCTCAAGCGGTGGACCACCGTCGGCTGCTCGAGCAACATTATCGAGGCCTCGCTTCTGGCGCTGGTCGATTCCCTGGAGTTCGCGCAGAAGGGCTGAGCCCTTCAGGCGATGGCGGCTCTTGAATCGACGGCCGAACGGGACGGGCGCGCCGCTAGCGCCTGCTTCAGATGCTGAACCGCGCCGCCGAAGTCGCCGCGAGCCTCAAGGATAGAGGCGTAATCGGCGTGAGCGCGACTCAGCCGCTCGCCTACTCCAGACTCTTCGAACAGATCAAATGCAGCATGAAACTCGGTGTCCACCGTGCCGTGATCGCCACGCGCGGCGGCGATCCGCCCAAGCCCCAGGTGCGATTCGGCCACCGAAGATCCCTCCGCGAGCCGCATCGCCAGGGCCAGGGCTTCTTTCGCGAAGCGATCCGCCTCATCCAGCGCCGACTCAGCGAGCGCGAGCTCGCTGAGGCTGAGGAGGAAATCGGACTTGCCCGCCTCGACACCGTCCACGTCGAATAGCCGGACCGCCCGCTCGAGGTGGCCCCGCGCCTTCGTCGCATCCCCAGCTCGAAGCAGCATCAGCCCGAGGTTGTTCTCGGAGCGGGCCAGCGAAATTCTGTCGTTGAGGGTGTCGTGAATGGCAATCGCCCGGTGGGCGTAATGCGCCGCCTGGTTGAGCTGTCCACTTTCCTGGTAAGCGAGGCTGAGGCCGCTGTACGTCAGGGACAGGCGGCGCAGATCCTGCACCACGTCCCCGGCCTCGATCGCCTGCTCGTACGCATTGATCGCAGCCTCCCAGTTGTGATTGGTGGCGTGGACGCTCCCCAGGATCGCCAGCAGACGGCTTTCCGTGAGGCTCGGAACCGGTTTGAGCGAGCGGCACGTGGCCAGGGCTCCCTCGGCAAGGGCGAGCGCGCCCGGGTCCTGGATCAGGTAGGCCGCGGAAGCTTCGGTACCCAGGCACTCGGTGGTCATGAGCAGGTCGCCAGCATTTTCGAAGTACGCCCGGGCGCTCGAGGCGAGACGCCGCGCCTGGACCGGCTGGGCGAGCCGCAGGTGCGCTGTCGCCATGAGGAACTTGACACGCGCCGCGACTTGAGAGTCGTGGTCGGCGCCCAGCAGGCCTTCGGCAGAGGCGAGGGCCCCCGCTAAGTCGCCGGTCGCGATCAGGTGTTCGATCTCGGTGGTCCCCGCGCTGGAGCGCGGTTCCATAGTGCTGGGCTGGCTGAGGAAGTAGTCCAGCGGCCGACCGGTACGGGTTGCGATGAGCTTCAAGGTCTCGATCGAGGGCTTGGCTTTGCCCGTCTCGACAAAGTAGATCGCCGTGCGGCTGATCTCGCCGCCGGCAACCTGTGCCAGGCTCAGGCCGGCCTCAAACCTCGCCTGTTTGACTGTGCCCGGTTTGATCTCCACGCCGCGCCGGCGCCCACGACGGCCCAAGGGTGCCTTCCCGAGTTGCCTCGGGCCGTCTCCCGCCGATGGGTGCGCGTGCACCTCTGACATAACGCCAGCTTATCCGAGTCCTTGTCACTTGACAAACATGAATTGACGAAAGAGAGCGTTAGAGGATCCTAGAAGCAGCAGGGCGCGACGGTCGTAGCGCCGACTCCCATCGAGAGGACCAGCACCAGAATCGTCGCCAGGATGGCGGCAAAAAGCAGCTTTCGCATTCAAATCACCTCCTTTGCGGCACAGACCAGCACCGCGAAGGGCTCCGAACGGTGGTTCACTCGACACAGGCGACGGCTGCGCCGGCCATGAGATCGCGCGACGGTCGCGTTCCCATGGCCAAAGCCATCGCAATCAACTTCACCCCAAACAGCGCCGCGCCCAGGGTTCCCAGGCCGGCTCCGACCCATTCGACGGGCAATGCCAGGACCCGCAGCGCGATCGCGGCAGGCAGGACAGCCAGCAAGAGTGCGGCGGCAACCACCGCGATCAAGGCGAGCGCCGAGGCCAAACCCAATCCATCGAGGTCAGCCACCTTCTCGTCGACCCGCGGTCGGCGATCCGAGCCGCACTCCGCAACCATTCGCTTGATGGCAGTGCCTCCTTACGTGGCCGTCGCAACCCCTCGCGACTCGTGCTACAAGAACTGCCGATTGATGTTAATTGAAAGTAGGATGAATTAACATGGACCTCGAGAAGTAGTGGCGAGATCACCTTCTCCCACGTTCGCCCCCGCCCTCCAACATACCCCTTCCACGGACGTGTTCTCCCCGCCTCCGACGGGGTCGATCCCCGTGATCATCGGCTTCGGCTTTCGAGGCTGGCGGGCCTTCACTATTGCCGCCGCGACGGCCGCTGCCCTGTCGCTGGCATTCGTCGCATGGGCTGTGTTCCGCATCGGCGGCGACCAGGCAACGATCGCCGTGGACGACATCGGCGAGGCGGTCGCGGCGATGATCGCCGCGGTCAGCTGCGCTGTCGCGGCCTTTCGCGCTTCGAATCGGACTCGCCTCGCGTGGGCGTTCTTTGCAGCTTCGGCCGGCAGCTGGGGCATTGGCGAAGTGGTCTGGTCCGTCTACGAGGTCGGCCTTCGAGTGAGGCTCCCGTTTCCCTCCGCCGCTGACGTGGGCTTCCTGGTGGCGATTCCCTTCGCCATCGCCGGGGTGTTCGCCTTCACCTCGGCGCCAAGCAGGCTGACCACGCGCGGCGAAGCGCTCCTGGCAGGCGCGACCGTCGCCCTCTCGCTGCTGTTCGTGGCCTGGGCGATCGGGCTCGGCAACGTCTACGACACCTCATCAGCGTCACCACCGGCGCGGCTGATCGGGCTCGCTTATCCGGTCGGCGACATCATCACCATCACCGTCCTCGTGCTCGCATTGCGCCGCGCGCGAAGGACGGAGCTGGGCCGCATGCTCTTGCTGCTCGGAGGTCTGGCCGCTGCCGCGTTCGCCGACAGCTCCTTCGCTTACCTGACGGCGAGCGGTTCCTACGACGCCGTAGGCCGCCTTGTTGACTCCGGCTGGGTGATCGGCTACCTGATGATCGCACTCGCGCCTATCTGGCCGACCACCGACCACGGCAAAGCGGCTGAGGAAGGGCCGATCGAGCTCTGGCAGCTTGCCCTGCCGTGGGTCGCCTTGCTTGCAGCCGCAGTCACGGCGATCAAGCTCGCCGCCGGCGGCCAGGTGCTGGACCGGTTCGAGACGGTCTTGGCGGGAAGCATTGGGGTCCTCCTGGTCGGAAGCCAGGTTCTTTCCCATCGGGACTCGCTGTCCCTGCTGCTCAAGAGCCGGCGGGCGGAGAAGCAGCTGGAGCGCCGCAACAGCCTGCTCAACGAGATCGTGAGCCACGCCCCGCTGGGCATCGCACGCGTGGGCATCGACATGCGGATCATGGACGTCAATCCGCGGATGACCGCCTTGATGCGGGTGGGCTCACACAACATGATCGGCACGCCGGTCGCGGCATACCTTGACCCCAGCGAGTTCGGGCGTGTCGCCGAGTTGTTCCAGCCGCTGTGGAATGGATTGGTCGACACCATCGAGTCCGACAGCCAGGTCGTGCGCGGGGACCAAACGCACGCGTGGCTTCACTGGAGCGCGACCACGGTGCGCAACGCAAGTGGACGCGTCGAGTATTTCCTCGCCATGTACGAGGACACCGACGCGGAGCACACGGCCAACGAGGCGGCGACGGCCCACCTGGCGGGCATCGAGAGGCTGAACCAGCTGAAGAGCGAGTTCATCACCATGGTCAGTCACGAATTTCGTACCGGGCTCGTCGGCATCCAGGGCTTCAGCGAGATGATCCGCGACGCGGAGCTCCCGATCGCGGAGGTGAAGGGCTATGCCGGCGAGATCAACAAGGACGCCCAACGGCTCAACCGCATGATCACCGACATGCTCGAGCTCGATCGCATCGAGGCCGGGCGCCTGGTCCTGCGGATGGAGCCGGTGAACATCAACGGCGTTCTGCATGATGCGATCGAACGGGCACGCGCGTCGGGCGGACAGCACGTGATCGACGCCCAACTCGACTCGACACAGCCCATCGTCGAGTGTGATGCCGATCGCGTTGCCCAGATCGTCTCCAACCTGCTGACGAACGCCGTCAAGTACTCACCGGAGGGCGGCGAGATCCTCGTCTCGAGCCGGGTGAGCGACGGCTTTGTCGAAGTTGGCGTGCGCGACCACGGCGTCGGCATCGCAGCCGAGTTTGCGAAACAGCTGTTCAGCCGTTACTCGCGCTACGAGAAGAACAGCAACAAGATCGTCGGCACCGGGCTGGGACTGGCGATCGCGCGCCAGATCGTCGAGCTGCACGGCGGGCGCATCTGGTTGGACAGCACGGTCGGCGCCGGCGCCGATTTTCGCTTCACGCTTCCTGTGCCGCTGATTGAGGGGGCAGCTAGCCGCGGTCCAGGAATTCGGTGACCAGCGACTGGAAGTGGTGCACGCCGTTCTCACGCATCGCTGAAAACCGGCCGCGGCTGTAGGAACGGGACCGCAGGCCCTTCTGCACCTGCTCGCAGATGGCGATGTCCTCCTGCTGGATCTCGTCTGAGAAGGCGATCGTCTGCTGCATCGATTCCCAGCCCGCGCCCGACCCAGGCTCGGCGAAGAACCATTCGAAGATCGTAAGAGTGCGGTCGACCCCCATCGGGAGGATGACGTTGGTGCTGATGTTGTCCTGGTAGATGTTCAGCATCGTGTTCGGGAAGATCCAGTAGTAAAGCGCCTTATCCTCTGCGTCCGGCATGCGGATGTAACGGCGGTCACGACCCGGCACCTCGCCCGGCTTCAGCTCGCGGATGGGCGCGTGCTGCTTCGAGTAATAGCGAAAGGTCTCGACGCGGTACTGGTCGTACTCGAGTTCTTTGAACAGGCCCGGATGCGCGATCGGAAGGTGATAGCCCTCGAGATAGTTGTCGACGTAGACCTTCCAGTTGCACGCGATCTCGTACTCGCGTCGCTCGACTCGGCGCATGCTCGACATCTCGTATCCCGCGGCCGCGATCTCAGACGGGATGGCGCCGATCCAATCCGCAAGCGGAGCGGCGTTTGGATCGAGGTTGGCGAACACGAAGGGACCCAGCGTGTCGACTCGGATGGGCACGAGACCGAAATCCGCCTTGTCGAAGTCCTTTGTGCCCTCCATCTCGCGCGCTGTCTGCAGCCGGCCGTCGAGGCCATAGACCCAGCCGTGGTAGCCGCACTGGAGCGACTTCCGGTTGCCGCGAGTTGTCACCACCTGAGCGGCGCGGTGGCGGCAGACGTTGTAGAAGCCGCGCAGCTTTCCGTCGTGGGCATGGGTCAACAGAATCGGCTCGTCGAGGATCGTTGCCGGCTTGAAGTCACCGATCCTCGCGAGCTCGCTCATGTGCGCGACCAGTTGCCAGGTTCGGTAGAAGATCCTGTCGTCTTCCTGCTCCAGGACGGCAGGGTCCAGGTAGGCGGTCGAGGGCAACGTCGAAGCGCGGGCGACGTCCGACCTCACGAAGTCTTGCTCTTTGGCGGGGACACCGGGGTCGGTCTCGAGCTTGGCCATCGGGCACATTCAAGCACCCCGCCCTGCCAGCTTGAAGGCTCGCAAAACCGCGACAATTAGAGGTCCGTCGCCCAGCGCCGTCAAAAGCGTTCTTAGGAGAACAGGTGTTCATGCCCGCACCGACCGCCAAAGAGGTCTCGAAGGCGCGCATCAGCGAGTTGACCGAGAAGGAAGAGAAGCGCTTCCGTCAGGCGCGCCCGATTTCGCTCAAGCTGTGGACCGAAGCGCGTGAGGTCCTTCCCCGCGGGGTGCCGTCCTCGTTCCAGGACGCCGCCCCCCAGCCAATCTTCATGGACAGGGGGCGGGGCAGCAGAGTCTGGGACGTGGACGGCAACGAGTACGTCGACTTTCACAACGGCTTCGGCGTCATGGTCGTCGGCCATGCCCACCCCAAGGTTGTCGAAGCGGTGAGCCGGCAGATCGCGCGTGGCTCGCACTTCGCGCAGCCCGTCGAGGACGGCATCATCGTCGCCCGGGAGCTGGCGCGCCGCTTCGGCCAGCCCAAGTGGCGATTCACCAACTCTGGAACAGAGTCCACCCTCGACGCGGTCAGGATCGCGCGCGGATTCACCGGCCGCGAGCGGCTGATCAAGATCGAGGCCTCGTACCACGGACACCATGACGCGCTGATGGTCTCGGTCGAGCCGCCGCCCTCGCTGATGGGACCCGCGGATGCGCCGGCGTCGGTGCCGCAGAGTGAAGGCATCCCGGCGGCCATCGTCGAGCTGACGACCGTGGTCCCCTTCAACGACCTCCCGGCGCTGGAGAAGGCGTTCGCGCACCATCGCGGCGAGGTCGCCGCGGTCATCGTCGAACCGGCGATGATGAATCTCGGCATCGTCCTGCCCGACCAGGGGTATCTGTCGGCGATCAAGGAGATGGCGCACAGCCACGGCGCGCTCTTGATCTTCGACGAGGTCAAGACCGGCGTCACCATCGCGCCGGGAGGTGCGACCGAGCGGTTTGGCGTCACGCCGGACCTGATCGCACTGGCCAAGGCCATCGGCGGAGGCCTGCCGTGTGGCGCCGTCGGCGGACGCGAGGATGTGATGGGCGTGATCGAGGACAAGCGCGTGGCTCAGATGGGCACGTTCAACGGCAACCCACTGACCATGGCCGCCTCCAAGGTGACGCTGCTCGAGATCTTGAATCCCTCTGCGTACGCGCATTTCGACGCGCTGGCCGAGACGCTGCAGGGCGGCCTTGACGAGGTCATCGCCGAGCACGAGCTGCCGTGCCACGTGATCACCTTGTCGGCGCGCGGCGGAGTCACCTATCGCGCCCAGCGCGTCCGCAACTACCGCGACTACCTCGAGACCGACAAATCGCTTGCCTACGTCAGCTGGCTCTACCAGTGCAACCGAGGGGTGATCATGGCGCCGGGGGCCGAGGAGAACTGGACCCTATCCGTTCAGCACTCGATCGAGGACGTCCATCGATATGTGGACAACTTCGCCGAAATGGCCAAAGACCTGCGTTCCTGAACCGTCGATGAATTCCGCTCGGCAAGGATTCCTTTGACGCACAGAGGCCCATCGTGTTACATACCGCTCACATTCACGCGCTTGGGTTAGGGAGGGGATCGGAATGACAGCCACCGCAACAACTGCCGGGGGAGCCGGCGCGAGTCTGGATCAGCCCTTGCTGCGTAAGGGCGCGCTCGGATTGTGGGACGACACGGTGATCGCCGTCTCGAGCACCGCCCCCGCATACAGCATCGCGACTTCGCTGGGTGCCCTCGCGGCCGCTGTCGGCCTGGCCGGTCCGGCCGCGATCTGGGTCGGCTTCATCCCGGTGACCGGGATCGCGGTCGCCTACTACTACATGAACCGGATGGACCCCAACTGCGGCGCCGCGTACACGTGGGCGAGCAAGGCGCTCCACCCGGGCATCGGGTTCATCAACGGCTGGATCGTGATTCTGACGGACGTCCTTTTCATGTCCTTCGCAGCTCCCCAGGCCGGAGCGGCGTTGCTGCAGCTTTTCAACGCCTGGGGCCTGAACAGCATCGGCGGACTCGACCTCACGCCATCCGCGTGGTACGCCAACTACGAGACCGTCTTCTTCGGAGTCCTCTTCCTGGCCCTGGTCACCTACATGGTGATGGTCGGCATCAAGGTGGCGGCAAACTTCCAATGGGTCCTGCTCGCCATCGAATACTCCATCGTGCTTGCGTTCTCAATCATCGGCTTTACCAAAGGAGGAGGAAGCGGACTCGACCTAGGCTGGTTGAACCCCGCCTCGATGGGTGGCATGAGCGGACTAGCCGCAGGCGTCGTGATCGCCGTCTTCTTCTATTGGGGCTGGGACACGGCCGCGAACCTCAACGAGGAGACCGAGGACTCAAGCGAGAATCCCGGTCGCGCCGGCATCCTCGGAATGGTCCTGCTCCTGGTCCTGTTCCTGATCGCCGCCATCTCCATCCAGTACGTGCTCACGCCGCAGGAGATCCAGGACAACTCGGCCACGACCCTAACGGCCTTCGCCGACAAGCTCGTCGGGAACCAGTGGGGCTCCCTCGCCATCCTCGCCTTCCTGTCCTCGACCGTCGCGACCCTACAGACCACCCTGCTGCCCAGCGTTCGCACGGCCTTCTCCATGGGCCGTGACGGGATGCTCGGCCCGGTGTGGGCCGTGATCAGCCCCAAGTGGCACACGCCCTGGATCGGCACCATCATCATGGGCGCCATCTCGGCCGTCATCGCCGTCGCCTCGCTCCAGGTCGGCGGCCTGAACGCGATCGTCAGCGCCGGCGTCACCTCCATCGGACTGCTCGTCGCGTTCTACTACGGGGTGGTCGGCATCTCCTGCACCGTGTACTACCGTCACGCCCTGACCAGGAGCGTGAAGGGATTCATCTTCGCCGGAGTGTTTCCGCTCCTCAGCGCTCTGGCTCTCTTCGGTCTGGCGGGTTACCTGACGTGGACGGACTGGACCAGCACCGACTCGTTCGCGTTCGATGCCACCAACGGCAGGTTCCTGGTCGGAGTGCCGATCGTGTGCGTACTCAGCGCCATCCCTGCCCTGCTCTACACCTACCTCAAGCGCCACCCTAAGTACCTCAGCATGCCGACAGAGTCCGCGCCAGCCAACGCTCTGGAGCAGAAGCCGACGGGAGCGCGATGACCCGATTGATCCGCCGGTCGCCTTAGCCCGACAAATAGGGCCGGATCATCCGGCCGAGCTCTTCCAGCTTCGCCAGCGCCTGGTCCCTGCCGTCCGGCGGGACGTAGTAGATGCAGCGCTCGACGCCCGCTTCGGCGAGCCGTTCGATCTCGCTCGCCTCCGCCTTTGGGAAATAACTGACCAGGATGTGCCCACGCCCGGCGGCCCGCGCCAGCTCCTGTAGCTCCGGTATGCGCTCGATCACATCGCCGCGATTCGGCATCCACCCGTCGGCATAGCGAACGACACGCTCCAGGATCTTCGGCCCGCTCCCTCCGAGGATGATCGGCGGATGGGGCTTCTGGACCGGCTTCGGCCAGCTCCGCATCGGCCCGAAATCCACCAGCTCGCCGTGGTACTCGGCCTCCTCCTGGGTCCAGATCGCTTTGATGGCCTCGGCCTTTTCGCGCAGCAGCTTCCACCGCGTGCTGAAGTCGGTGCCGTGGTCGGCCATCTCCTCGCGGTTCCAACCTGCGCCGATGCCGAAGATGAAACGGCCGTTCGAGACAAGGTCGACGCTGGCGGTTTCCTTCGCGGTGTGGATCGGGTCGCGCTGGATCAAAAGACATATGCCGGTTCCAAGCCGAATCGTCTTCGTGGCCGTGGCAGCCACCGTGAGCGCGATAAACGGATCCATGGTGTGCCAGTAGTGCTTGGGCAAGTCCGCGCCGCCCGGCCACGGAGACTGGCGGCTGGACGGGATGTGGGAATGCTCGGCGACCCACAACGACTCGAAGCCAAGCTCCTCGGCGGCGGGCGCGAGCTCGGCCATCGAGATCGCGTAGTCGGTCGGAAAGATCGAGACGCCAAACTTCACCCGCTCATCGTGACCGAACTCGGGGAGCTAGACGGCCAGGAACATCCTTCGAGCCGACTCCGCCGCCCTGGTCACGTGTGCGTCGAGGGCCGCGAACATTGCCGACACCACCCTGTGGTCGAGCCGCCGCCCGGCCTCTTCCATCACCACCCGGCGAGCTTCCAGCTGCGTGCGGGCCTTTCGGTAGGGCCGGTTCGAGGTCAACGCGTCGTACGTGTCGGCGACAGCGACGATCCGGGCCTCGATGGGTATTGCTGCAGCATCCAGCCCGTACGGGTAGCCGCTGCCGTCGAGTCGCTCGTGGTGGTAGAGAACCGCAAGCAGCTCCCGGCTTGACCGACGGTCGCCCAGGATAGACAGTCCGATCTCCGGGTGGGACTTCATCAGGGTCCACTCGGATTCGTCGAGCGGCGCGTGCTTGTCGAGGATGTGGTCCGGGATGGCGAGCTTGCCGACGTCGTGCAGAAGACCCGCTCTGGCGAGCACCCGGAGCTCGGATGTGGTCATCGCAAGCTCGCGTCCGATCTGCACGCAGAGCTGCGCAACGCGCCGATTATGGCCGAGCGATTCCCGGTCCTTGACCATGTGGCCAAGGACGACGACCGCATCCAACCACCCCTTGATCTGAGGCACCGGATGTGAGACCACTAGGGACCCTCCTCCCAAGAGGCTTACCGGCTCTGATTACCGATTCTTTACAGAACGCCTAGTAGCACAACGGTCGGAAGGTCGATCGTGGTCGCGGGATTCTTCCGTTGCCTGGCTACTTTGGGTAGCCGGCTTCGCTCAACGCACTGACGGCGTCCGCCGGCGCGTCGACGAGTTAGAGCGAAGCTTCGTCCTCAGGCCGTGGTCTTGCGCCAGGCCAGAGCCGGACCGAGCTTCTTCTCGAAAAGGACGGCGACCTCGTCAGGTTTGGGAAACCGACCGGTCGCCTTCTTGCTGAACAACAGCTCATCGTCGAGGGTGACCTCGAACCGGCCGTTGCTGCCGGCCTGAAGCTCGACGGAGCGCATGATCGGCGCCCACCGGCTGAGCAAATCGCTCGCCAGGCTCACGGCCTGGTCAAGGTAGTCTCAAGGAACGCAGAATTCAATCTGCACCTCGTGGAGCGGATTGATCATTTCGCCCGCATTCGGTTGTTCTTCGGATTGTGCTCGACCTCGGCCAGCCCAAGCGCTTCCAGCAGTGGCGGCATGTACATGCCGAACCTACCGCGCAAGCCCTTCTTGAGTCCGTACCAGCCACCGACCGGATTCTTCGCCGACCGGCCCCACCCCTCCACCGTGCCCTCCGCGGCGGGCTTCTGCTCGTCCGCGCTGCCAAGGGGCATCCAATCGCCGTGCTTCTTGAGCATCGCGTGCAGGTCCTCGATTGCCCTCATCTGATAGCGCAGCTCAGTCTTGCCGACGATGCATACGATCGCCGGGGGGTTAAGCGACTCGTCCTTGTACATCGTGTATTCAGACGAACCGCTCGGAGTCGTCAGCTGCCAGGGTGATTGCTTCGTCCCCGATCCTTTGACTGTCGCCTTGGCCATGTCCAATTCCTCCTGAGTGACTGCTTGACGGGTCAAGTTCTGAAGCGCGATTAAAGACCGCTGATTCGCGTGAGTCGCCACAGGCGGCCGGGCGGATACAGCGAGTTGGCGGTGACCAACGGAACGTCCAGGTTGTAGTCGCCCAGCACGACGTGTTCGCTCCCCACCCCCTTGCCGGCCGCCAGCGGCTGATCGACAACGATCGTTCGTGCGTCGAGCCGCTGTCGCAGCACCATGCCCGGCCATTCGACCAGGTTGACGTCGACGGTGGAAATCAGGTCCGATTGCGCACCCCAGGGCGTGACGTAGGTTGCGATAGTCTGATTGCGGGCGATCACAAGGCGCACATGCAGCGTCGATTGCATCGTTCCGATCAATGTCTTGGCCGATGCAAACGTGTCGGCCAGGGTCGACAGCCCCATGACGCAGCCGAAAACGGTGATCGGGATCCCATCGACGGTTATGGTGGCGGCGAACAGAAAGTTGGCGCCCGCGTTCAGGCCGGAACCGGTTTTGATGCCGATGATGCCGCTCTGGCCGAGCACCCCATCCACGTTGTAGACGATCCCGGCCACGGGAAGCAGCGCCTGACCCATTCCTACGACCTGGGCGAACACCTCCTGCTTCATAGCGGTCATGCCGAGCGATATGAGGTCGCTCGGCGTGCTGACGCTGGCTGCGTTGGCGCCACTCGTGTCGGCGAACTTCGTGTGGGTCAGGTGCAGTGCTGCCGCCCGCGCGTTCATCTTGGCGACGAATGCGTCGATCGAGCCGGCGTCCCAACGAGCGAGCGTCTCGGCGAAGTTGTTCGCCGATGGGATCAGCATTCCCTGGAGAGCCTGGAGCTCCGTCAGCTGCTCGCCCGCTCGGACGACCTGGACGGACTGCTTGTCCGCGAGGTCGGCTTCATAAGCCTGGACGTCAGCGTCGGTGAGCGTGATCGTCGGGCCCTGGTCACCTTTCACGAGGGGCTTGTCTTCGAGCACGACCAGCGCTGTCATCACCTTGGTGACGCTGGCGGCCGGTGTGGGCTGCTCGTTGCCAGAGGTAGCAATGAATCCGAGGTTCCTCACACCGACGGCACCAGACCCTCGGCTCGGCCAGGGCATTGCCGGCGGCGTGCCGCCGACCACTTGGGAGGCGGGAGGCGCCCCGGTGGCAGCTACAGCCGGAATCGGACGGAGATAGCTCCATGTCGCCACTCCGGCGACGACCACAAGCAGGAAGATCCCAATCCGAAGCCGCATGCCTGGCAAAACATAGCTAAAGACCGGAGGCCACAGGCGAGCTCCGCCTCAGGCGGCTCCTGATCGGCTCCGACAACCGGACGCCCAGATACGTCGCAAACGCGAGGGATGTGATGAAGAAGCTGACCGGGTGGGGCGAGTAGTACGCGATGGCAAGGCCGAGCCACGTGAACAAGAGGGCCAGACCGATGCCGGCCAGGATCGCCGCCGGCGGCCGGCTCGTGAAACGCACCGCGATCGCTGCGGGCGCGACGATGAGGGCGAAGATCAACAGCACGCCAACCACCTGCACGGCCTCTGTGACAGCCACCGCAAGGATGGCCATGAATGCGATCGACAGCGCGGTGACGGGGACGCCCTTGGCGCTGGCCAGGTCCTCGTCCACCGACGAGAAGAGGAGAGGACGGTAGATGGCGATCAGCCCTGCGACGGTCACCATCCCCGCCACCAGCGTGATCGCCACGTCGCTCGCACTGATGCCGAGGATCTCGCCGAAGAGCAGCGCATAGGCCTCGGTCGCGTAGCCGCGATAGAGCGAGATGAACAAAACGCCGAGGCCGAGGGCCCATGCGAGCACGATCCCAATGGTCACGTCGCGGCCTCGCAGCCGGTTGCCCAGCGCACCGATGGTCGCGCCGCTCGCGAGGGTGAACGCGAGCAACCCGAACACGGGGCTGATGCCCAGCACGACCGCACCGGTCGCTCCGGCGAACCCGATGTGCGAGAGGGCATGGGCCGCAAAGGCGGAGCCTCTCAAGACGACGAAGTAGCCGATCGCCCCGGCGGCGATGGCGACGATGGTTCCCGCCTCGAACGCGTGGACCATGAACGCGTAGTGGAAAAGCGCCGCAAGGTCGTCGAACACGTTCCAGCCAGGCGATGGCGAGGTGTTCGTGACCGTCAGCGGGATCGCGAGCTCATGCATGCGGGTGGCTCACCTCCTCTTCCAGCCCGACCACGAAAACGCGGCCGCGGCTGTCAGTCAGCACCTCGACCGGCGAGGAGTAGATCTCGGTGAGGCGCTCCGACGTGATGATGTCCGCCGGCCTGCCCATGGCCAACCTGCCGTGCGCGATGTAGAGGACGAGGTCGATGTGCGGCAGCAGAAGATTCACGTCATGGGCGATGAGAAGCACGGTGAGACGCCTCTCGCGAGCGACCTTCGTGATCAGCTGCACCATGGCCCCCTGGTTGCGCACGTCGAGGTGTGACAGCGGCTCGTCCATGAGCAGCAGGCGTGGCCGCCCGACCAGCGCCTGCGCGAGCAACAGACGCTGCTGCTCTCCGCCTGACAGGCTCCCCAGCGGCCGGTCTGCGTAGCCGCCCGCGCCCACCGCGTCGATGGCTGCGCTGGACACCGCGGCGGCCCGGGCACGTCCAGCGAGTCGCACTCCCCAGCGGTGGCCATCCACACCGAGATCGACTAAGTCCCGGCCTCGGATCGAGAGCTCCGGGTCGAAGACCGACCCCTGCGGAACGTAACCGATGTTCGGGTTGCCGCGGTGCGGCGGCTCGCCGAGCACCTCAAGGCGGCCGCTCGTGGGCGCGAGCTGGCCGAGGATCATGCGGATCAGGGTCGACTTCCCTGCGCCGTTGGGACCGAGTATCGCAGTGAACGAACCTGATGGGACGGAGAAGGTGGCGCGAGCCCAGACCGGCCGCGAGCCGTAGCCCGCAGTCAGCTCGTGAGCGACGATCGGCGGGGACTGCTCACTCATGGCGCCGAAGCAAGGGAGCTCTCGAGCCTGTCCAGCTGCGAGAGTTGCCAATCCTCGAACGTGGAGCTACCGGGCCCGGTCTCGGACACGCCGACGGACGGGATGTGGCGGGATGCGGCTAGCTGGACGAGGTTCGTCGTCACCGACGTGGCTGTCTGGAGGTTGTAGACCAAGACCTTGATCTCGTTCGCCGCGATCTGGTCGTGAAATGCGGCGACCGAGGACACCGGTGGATCGTTGCCTTGAGAGACTGCGTCCATGAAGGCAGCCGGCGTGATCAGGTTGAGGCCGAGCGCGTTCGCCATGTAGACGAACACGCTTTCAGTCGAACCGATCGCCGTGCCTCCGAACCTCTGCTTGATGCTCGCGATCTTGTCCTCATACGGTTTCAGCGCCACCCCGAAGTCCCCCCGCCGCTGGTCGAAGTAGCTGGAATCCACAGTGTCGATCGACCGGAAGTGCGCCGTGAGCGCGTCCGCGACCTTCACGATGTAGCCGGGCTCGTACCAGAAATGCGGGTTGTCGCCCGCCTTCCGACCGAGCAGCTGAGCCACGTCCAGCACCTGGCGGTGCGCGCTCGGGTTGGCGTCGAGCAGCCGCCTGCCCCAGTCGTCATAGCCCGCGCCGTTGAGGATGACCAGGTCCGCGTCTGCGAACGCACGCGCGTCATTGGTGCTGGTCTCATACTCGTGCGGGTCCGCGTTCGGATCGGTGACAACGCTCTGCACATTCACCTTCGACCCGCCCAGCTGGGTCGCTATGCTGCCCCAGAAATTCTCCGCCGCGATCACGACGATCGAGCCGGAGGGTGCCGAGATCGATCCGCCGCAGGCCCCGGCTAACAAACCTAAGCACCCAAAGATCGCCAGTTTTTCCGACCCCACCATCACGCAAGAGTATTGCACAACTGACTTGCGCAAGCCTTTTGCGTATAGTGGGCTGCATGGCCCGGCCAAGCCCAGTGAGCGACCAGGTGAAAAACCTCTTCCGAGGCGAAGACCGGCACCTGTGGTCGATCGACGAGCTGCACGAAGCCGTCGTCCACGCCCTGGGCGCCGCCGACTACTCGACGGTGTTCCGCTCTGTTTCAGGCCTCGAGCGAGATGGCTTGATCAAGCGCATCGACCTCGGCGACGGCAAGGTTCACTACGAGCTGACCGAGGAGCATCACGAGCACATTCGCTGCGATGCCTGCGGCCGCGTGGTCGAAGTGCCCGGCTGTGTGCTCGAGGACGCATCCTCCGCGGTCACGAGCAGCACCGGCTTCAAGGTGACGAGCCACCAGCTGCTCTTCACCGGTGTCTGCCCGGACTGTTCCTCGGCGCCCCAACCAATGAGGTAGCGCCGTTATCCTGCCGGAGTGAAGGCGCTGGTCAAAGCCAAGGCTGCGCCCGGCCTGTGGCTTCAGGACGTACCGGATCCGACGCCCGGTCCTGGCGAGGTGTTGATCCGCGTCCTGCGGACTGGCATCTGCGGCACTGACCTGCACATCGAGAGCTGGAACGAGTGGGCCCAGGCAACCATCCGTCCGCCGCTGGTGCTCGGACACGAGTTCGTCGGTGAGGTCGTGCAATTGGGTGAAGGCGTCGCGTCCGTCTATCCAGGCGAGATCGTCGGAGCCGAAGGACACATCGTTTGCGGGCGCTGCCGCAACTGCATGGCGGGCCGCCGGGCACTGTGCGCGCACACGGTCGGTATCGGCGTGCAGCGCGACGGCGCTTTCGCCGAGCTCATAGTCATGCCGGCCATCAATCTCTGGCCTCATCTGACCAAGATCGACCTCGATGTGGCCGCCATCTTCGACCCGTTTGGCAACGCAGTCCATACGGCGACACAGTTCCGCGTCGTCGCCGAGGACGTGCTGGTCACCGGCGCCGGGCCGATCGGGATCATGGCGGCGCTGGTCGCGCGCCATAACGGCGCCCGCTTCGTGGTCATCACAGATGTCAGCGACTACCGCCTCGAGCTCGCACGTAAGGTCGGCGTGACCCGCGCAGTCGACGTCCGCACCACGACGCTCGCCCAGGTGCAGGAAGAGCTCGGCATGAAAGAGGGATTCGACGTCGCCTTCGAGATGTCGGGCCAGGCGAGCGCGCTGCGCGACGTGATCGCCAACATGTCGCATGGTGGTCGCATCGCGATGCTTGGGTTGCCGGACCACGAATTCGCGATCGACTGGACGCAGGTGGTCTTCAAGATGCTCACCGTCAAAGGCGTTTACGGCCGCCAGATATTCGAGACCTGGTACGAAATGTCCGTTTTCACGCAGACCGGTCTCGACATCTCGCCAGTCATCACCCACCGTTTCCCGTACCACCAGTTCGAGCAGGCATTTGCTGTCGCGCACACCGGCAACTGCGGCAAGGTCGTGCTCGACTGGACCGCAAATTAGTAGAGGACGCTAGATCGATGTTCGAACGCATGCAGTCGCACCTGGTGAGTCAACTCGAGGAGATCCGAGCCGCGGGACTGGAGAAGCAGGAGCGCGTGCTGATGGGCCCGCAGGGGTCGGCCGTCAGAGTGCTCGACCGTGATGTCTTGAACCTTTGTGCCAACAACTACCTCGGGCTGGCCGACCATCCCGACGTCATCGCGGCCGCAAAAGAAGCGCTCGACCGGTGGGGCTACGGCACGGCGTCGGTTCGATTCATCTGCGGAACGCAGGAGGTCCACAAAGAGCTCGAGGCCGCGCTCACCGTTTTCCTCGGTACGGAGGACACCATCCTCTACTCATCGTGCTTCGACGCCAATGGCGGCATCTTCGAGGCTCTCCTCGATGAACACGACGCGGTCATCTCGGACGCTCTCAACCACGCGAGCATCATCGACGGCATCCGGCTCTGCAAGGCGCGACGCCTCCGCTACGCGAACCGCGACATGGAAGACCTCGAGCGACAGTTGAAGAGCAGCGCCGACGCCCGGTTCCGAATGGTCGTCACCGATGGGGTCTTCTCGATGGACGGCTACGTCGCGCCGCTGCCCGAGATCTGCGAGCTCGCCGAGCGCCACGACGCTCTCGTCATGGTCGACGACTCCCACGCCGTCGGCTTCATGGGCCCTAACGGCCGCGGCACACACGAGCACCACGGCGTCATGGGCAGGATCGACGCCATCAGCGGGACGCTCGGAAAGGCGCTCGGCGGTGCGAGCGGCGGATACGTGTCCGGTCGCAAAGAGCTGGTCGCAATGCTCCGGCAACGCTCGCGACCCTATCTGTTCTCCAACTCCGTGGCGCCTCCGATCGCGGCCGCGAGCCTCAAGGTGCTGGAGCTGATCTCCTCCGCGAGCGAGCTTCGACAGCGGCTGCGCGACAACACTGCCCTTTTCCGCAAACTGATGACCGCGGCCGCCTTTGACATCCTGCCCGGCGAGCACCCGATCGTCCCGGTCATGGTGGGCGACGCGACGCTGGCCGCCCGGATGGCGCAGGTGATGCTCGAAAAAGGCGTATACGTGGTCAGCTTTTCCTTTCCCGTTGTCCCGCAGGGCAAGGCGCGCATCAGAACCCAGGTATCGGCGGCCCACTCGAAAGCCGATCTCGAACATGCGGTCGGAGCATTCGTGGAGACACGCGAAATTGTCGGGAGCTGATCGCTCGTCTTTGGGCTCGCCGGCGTAGGCTTTCGGCCCGCATGGGGAAGTCCTGGAGCGACACCACCGAACGCGACCTGACGCCTGACTCGGCTGCCGAAGCCGCTCAAGAGGCCGGGCTCGTCTACGCCTCAGATTTCGAACCTGGAATCCGTCGGGCGCGTAAGGGAAAAGGATTCGCCTACTTCGACCCACAGGGCAAGTCGGTGACCGACCCGGCCACCCTGGAGCGCATCCGGAGCCTCGCCGTTCCGCCGGCCTGGAAGGACGTGTGGATTTGCACGCGGCCGCGAGGCCACCTGCAAGCTACGGGTCGTGACGCCCGCGGGCGAAAACAGAACCGCTACCACCCGCGGTGGCACAAGGTTCGCGACGCCAACAAGTTCGCGCGACTCGTCGGCTTCGCCCGCGCGCTGCCCCGAATCCGCCGGCGCGTTGCCCGTGACCTGGGCCAGCCTGGGCTGGCGCGCGAGAAGGTGGTAGCGACCATCGTGAGGTTGCTCGAGATGACATTCGTGCGGATTGGCAACGAGGAGTACGCACGTGAGAATGGGTCCTTCGGACTCACGACCCTGCGCGATCGGCACGTGAAGGTCAAGGGATCGACGGTGCGGTTCGTCTTCAGAGGCAAGAGCGGCCGTGAGGTCGAGGTCGGCGTCACCAATCGTCGCGTGGCCAGGGTGGTGAAGCGATGTGAGGAGCTGCCGGGCCAGATGCTGTTCCAGTACATCGGTCCCGAGGGCGATCGCCGAACGGTCACCTCGGACGACGTGAATCAGTACCTGCGCGAGGCAAGCGGCGACGATTACACAGCCAAGGACTTCCGCACGTGGGCCGCCACTGTCCTGGCCACCTGTGCGCTGCGCGACGCCGTGCGTTTCGAAACCGACACGGAGGCCAAACGCAACGTGGTTGCCGCGATTGACAGCGTCGCGCGCAGACTCGGACACACGCGAGCGGTTTGCCGCCGCTCGTACGTCCACCCGGCGGTGATCGACACGTACATGGAGGGATCGCTCGAGAGCGTGCTGAGCGTGGTGTCAGGCAGGGCCCACCCCAACCTCAAGGCTGACGAAGCGGCCGTCGTGGCTTTGCTGAAGCAAAGATTGCCCCGAAGATAGGGAAGCCGTCTCGCCCCGCCCACGCCTAGGTCACGGTCTAGCTGGGTTGTATCCCCCCACCCGGCCGTGGCCTTCGGCCAGGGCCGACCTCCCCGGCGAGCGGGGAGGGGCGGAGCTAGTCAACCTTAACCTCGGTTCCGTCCTGTGCCCAACGTGTATGGAACGCGCCCTCGCGGTCGACGCGATGGTAGGTGTGCGCTCCGAAGTAGTCGCGCAGGCCCTGGATCAGGTTGGCGGGACCGCGCGCTTGCCGGTAGCCGTCGTAGTAGGCGAGGGATGAGGCAAAGGCCGGGATGGGCACGCCACGGTCGATCGCCTGCTTGGTCACAGATCGCCACGCCTGCTGCGCGGATGCGAGCGCTTGCTGGAAGAACGGGGCGAGCATGAGGTTCGGTAGGTCAGGAGACTCCGCGTAGGCGTCCTTGATGCGGTCGAGGAACTGCGCGCGAATGATGCAGCCACCGCGCCAGATCGTCGCTAGCGCGCCGAGATCGAGATCCCATCCAAACTCTTTGGAGCCGGCACGCAGGTGCTCGAAGCCCTGTGCATACGCGACGATCTTCGACGCGTACAAAGCGTCGCGCACGTCATCGACCAACCCGGGATCGGATTTTGACGGGCCGCTCGCGGTAGGCCCTATGAGGATGCTCGACGCGTTGACACGCTCCACTTTCTGGCTTGACAGCATCCGTGCGAACACGGCCTCGGTGATGCCGGTCAGCGGCACGCCAAGCTCGAGGGCCGACTGGCTTGTCCATCGGCCCGTGCCCTTCTGCTCAGCCTCGTCATCGATTGCATCCACAAGCGACGACTGAGGGCCGCCGTCACCCTTGGCGAGCACGTTGGCCGTGATCTCGATCAAGTACGACTGCAGCTCACCCTGGTTCCACTCGCGAAACACCGAGGCAAGCTCGGGAGGCGTCATGCCGAGGGACTGCCGCAGGAAGTCGTACGTCTCGGCGATGAGCTGGATGTCGGCGTATTCGATTCCGTTGTGCACCATCTTCACGAAGTGGCCCGCTCCGTCCGGGCCGATGTAGGTGCAGCACGGGACCCCATCGACCACAGCCGAGATCGACGTCAGCATCTTGGCGACACGTTCGTAGGACTCGCGGGTGCCTCCCGGCATGATGCTCGGCCCTCGAAGGGCCCCCTCCTCCCCACCCGATACGCCCGCTCCGATGAACCCAAGGCCTGCCTTCTCCGCGGCCGCAGAGCGTCGCCGCGTGTCGTGGAAAAGCGAGTTGCCGCCGTCGATGATGGTGTCGCCGGGCTCAAGCACCGCGGAGAGCGAATCGATCGCCTCGTCAACGGCCGAACCAGCCTTCACCATCAGAAGGATCGCGCGCGGCGGCTTGAGGATCCGCGCCAGCTCTTCCAACGAGCCGGCCGGCCGGAAGTCGCCCTCACTCGAGTACTCGGCCATGAAATCGTCTGTCCGCCGGCGGGTCCGGTTGTAGACGGCGACCCTCACGCCGCGCGACGCCAGGTTGCGCGCCAGGTTCTGGCCCATCGTCGCCAATCCGACCACGCCGATCTCGTGCTCAGGCACCCCCACACATTAACTAGGTCGCGGTGATGGTTCCTGAAGTCGAGACCTCTGGGTCGCGGCTGCGACCCCTGTGAACTGAGGGGCGGTGCCCCCGTCAACGGAACGGCGACCGGCGGCGCGATGCGTGGCAGGCTGGGTTCGGACAAGATGTGAACTTAGGTTGGCCCGTTCTGCAGAGCGGAGCTCGAGAACGAAAGGTCTTCGCGTACGCGGCGGCGGCCGCCTTGGTGGCGGTGGTCGGCTTTGTCGCCTGGCTGGAGTTCCGAATCGGTGGCGACGCCGTCACGATCGCCGTCAACGACATCGGCGAGTTCATGGCGGCGTTCCTCGCTGCCGCCGGCTGCGGACTGGCCGCGAGGCAGACGAGCGGCCGGCAGCGGCTTGGCTGGACGCTGCTCTCGGCTTCGGCCGCCACCTGGGGCGCCGGCCAGGTCGTGTGGTCGGTCTACGAAGTTGGCATCGGCACCGTTCCGTATCCTTCCGCAGCCGACGCCGGCTTCCTCGGGGCGATACCGCTGGCCGCAGCCGGGATTCTGGCTTTCTTCTCGACCCCGCGAGGTACGTCAACTCGGCTGCGGCTTTGGCTCGACGGAGCGATCGTCTTTCTCGCCCTGGTGTTCGTCAGCTGGACGTTGGGACTGAAGACCGTGTACGAAGATGCCGGGCACCCGCCGCTCGAGAGGATCATCATCAACATGGCCTATCCGGTGGGCGACATCCTCATCGGCGCCCTCCTTGTCCTGGCGATCCGTCGGGCCCGGAATGAAGTGCACGGCAGGTTGCTCCTTCTCCTCGGTGGGCTCGCGGCCAACTCGCTGGCCGACAGCGCTTACGCCTACCTGACCGCCACCGGCAATTACGGCGCGATCGGCAGCGTGCTTGACGCAGGCTGGGTGATTGGTTACCTGATGATCGGTCTGGCGGCGCTGTGGCCGGCGAGCGCCGCGGCCAAAGTCGCCGAGGAACGCCCGATCGACATGTGGCAGCTTGCGCTGCCCTGGTTGGCGATTCTGGCCGCGGGGTTGAGCGGCATGATCCTGGCGGTGTCAGGTCACCCGCTGGACGTTTTCCTGACGTTCCTCCTGAGCACCATCGCAGTCCTGGTGATGGTCAGCCAGGTCTACGCACACAGCGAATCACTGGCGCTTCTGATCAAGGCCCGCGTCGATGCGGCGACCCTCAACGACATCATCCTGTACGCGCCGCTCGGGGTGGTCCGAATCGGACTGGATATGAGAATCCTCCAGGCCAATCCGCGATTCGCTGAGCTCCTGCGAATGCCCGAACGCGAATTCGTCGGCGTCGCTCTAGCCTCCTTCCTGCCACCTGGGGACGGAGCTGAAGTGGCCTACCAGTTTCGTTCATTGTCCGACGGCACGGTCACCTCCATCGAGTCGGAGACCGAGGCCGTACGCGGCGACGGCACCGGCATGTGGCTGCACTGGAGCGCGACTGAGGTGCGCAATGCAGATGGCGAAGTCGATTACTTCATTGCCATGTTCAAGGACACGACTGCCCGGCACCAGGCCGAAGTCGCGGCCGTGGCCAATATCAACGTCCTCGAGCGGCTCAACCGTTTGAAGAGCGAGTTCCTGACCATGGTCCGCCACGAGTTTCGGACGGCACTCGTCGGGATCGAGGGTTTCAGCGAACTGATGCGCGACGCGGAGTGGCTGGACGTGGCAACGTTCAAGGGGTTTGCCAGCGACATCTACAACGACGCGCACAGGCTCGACGGCATGCTGAGCAAGATGCTCGACCTCGACCGATTGGAGGCGGACAAGGTAGAGATCCATCTCGTGCCGATCGACCTCCACGCCGCGGTCGGCGAGGCGGTCGCGCGTGCGTCCGCGCCGCCAGATACGAAACATCGCTTCAGGCTCGACCTCGACCCAGACCTCCCACTGGTCCTTGGCGACGCCGGAAAGATCGCATGGCTGCTTCGGATAATCCTCGACAACGCGATCAAGTACTCGCCCCTTGGTGGAGAGATCGTCGTCTCGAGCCACACTGAACCTGGGCAGGTCGTGGTCAGCGTCAAAGACCACGGCGTCGGCATGCCACCGGACTTCGACGACCAGCTATTCGCCCGCTATCAGTGGAACGCAGACAACCCGACGACCAAGGTCATGGGCACGGGCCTTGGTCTTCCGATGGCCCGCCAGATCGTCGAGATGCACGGCGGCCGGATCTGGTTCGAGAGCATGGCGGGCGTGGGCTCGGAGTTCTACTTCTCGGTGCCCATGCAAACCAACCCCGCCGGCCCGCGTCAGAAGCGAGCGGAGGCTATCCCGGTCGCGTCGCGGTGATCATCCTTCGGGCGGCGGCGGAGGCACTCGCCGCCAGCCCGACGGCGTCCGCCTTGAACAACACGCCGACGAGCTTGCCGTCCGATGTCGTGATCGGGGCGCTGTCCAGTTCGTGCTCGACCAGGTAGTCGGCCATCTCTTTGATCGGGACATAGGTACGGAAGGTGCTGGGCCCAGGCCGCATTGCCTGCTCGACCAGCAGCTTCGGGTCCATCTCCAGCTGTTTCGCCCTCAACAGCCCTAGCACCAATCGGTTTTCGTCGATCACCACCGCAACATCCCAGCCTACCTCCGCAGCGCGGTCGCGCACGTCACCGAGACGGTCCTTCAGTCCGCAGACGACGACGTCCTTGCGCGAGGCGTCGCCTGCGCGGGGGCGGGTCGAGTTCTCGCCTTCGGTCAAAAGCCCGGCCGCCAGCCAGTCGAGCTTGCCGGCCGTGTACTCAAAGACTTCACTGAACCCGAAGCTCTCGAGCCGCGCCGCGGCCCTGGGCGCCATGTCTCAAGCGGCATCCCAGCAGTACACGATCACCGGACGCCGGCGATCGATCTCATCAACCTCCTTGTCAAGCTGGCGCAATGGATGGCTCACCGCGCCGGGAAGGTGATCTTCCGCATACTCCTGCGCCGGCAATACCTCGACCAGCTGTGCGCCCTGCTTGACGAGGTCTTGAACCGCATCGCGGTCGATCAACGTCGCCACGGCACCCTATCCTACGGCCGCGCGTCGAACAGCTTGGCGAGGTCCGCCGGCAGGGCCAGCGCCGGGTCGAGCTGCGGCACCATACCGCCCGCTTGCAATGCCCGCACCACGAGCCCGGAACAGATCTGGTGGTTGCGGCGGATGAGCCGCAACGGCCAGCCGAACAGCAGGTAAAGGGTGGCCCCGAGCAGATCGAGGAATCCAAACGCCTGATCAATCTGTCCCTTGGCGTAAGCGACGGCGCGGGCCCTACCTTCGGAGGAAAACTCCGGGCCCAGACGCACCAGGTGGTACTCGTCTTCGCGATACTTCGAGATCGGGCTGAGCCGCACACCGGTGGTCTCCGCCTCGACCAGGGCACCATCCTCATCCACGACCACCGCAGAGTGGCTCCAGTGCGCGTATACGGCGTCCGTGCCCGTGAAGTGGCGCTTCTGGGCCTGGCTGATCAGACCTGCGATGAAGTTATGCCGGTGGGCGAGGATGAAGTCGCCGGGCACGAAGTCCAGGGCCTCGTCGCCTGGTCCACGCCGCTCGACCTTCACCAGGTTCGCGTCACCTTGTTCTGGGCTCTCGGGCGATCGGGGTCGAGACCTCGGGCAAGGGCGACTCGATGCGCGAGCAGCTGACCCAGCACGCCCAGCGTCAACGGCGTGAGCTCCTCGGGCAATCCCGAGTCGATGGTGACCGTCGCCTCCGGATCGCCAGTCTCCCCCATTCCATCGAGCAGCCTGATGACCCGACAGCCTTGATCGGCCAGCCGCCGGCCGATCGATTCCATGTCGGCGGACACCTGTCCGCGTCCGTCCACGAGCACCACCGGGAAGCCCGGTTCGACCACCGCGATCGGCCCATGCTCGAAATCGGCGACCGACCACGCGCGAGCCAGCACGTAGCTGGTTTCCGTGAGCTTGAGAGCGATCTCCTCAGCGGTCGATAGGTTGAACCCCCTGCCCAAGACGATGGCGCGCGGGCCCAGTAGCGCAGGAACGAGCCGGTCCAGCTCGTCGTCCTGCTCGAGGACCGCCGCGAGCGCAGGCGGGACCTGCCCGAGTGCAGCCTCGAACGATGGATCAGGGTCCAGTGCTTGCGAGATCAGGGCAAGGGCAAGCAGGCTCGCCATGTAAGTTTTGGACGCGGGAACGCTGCTCTCGGGCCCGGCACCCAGTGGCATCAGCAGCTCGGCGGCGTGGGCCAGCCGCGACTCTGGATCGTTGGTCACGGCGACGGTCACCCTGCCCTGGCGTGAGGCCTCCTCGATCACGGCGATGACATCGGGCGCCGCTCCCGATTGCGAGATGCCGATCACGCATTGCCCATCGAGGTCGGGCGGGCTGCCGTAGCTCGTGAACAGGGAGGGCGCAGCGAGCGCGACCATCATGTGGTTGCGCACTCCGAAAAGGTATTTGGCATAGAGCGCGGCGTGGTCGGAGCTTCCCCTCCCGGCGATCACCAAACCGCGAGACTTCGCCGCGCGAATTCGCGCGGCGATCGATGTGACGGCGCCGCGGCTCTCGGCCAGCATGCGCGACGCCAGCAGCGGCTGCTCGCCAATCTCTTCTCGAAAGCGACTCATGTGGACTTAGGCGATGGTTAGGCGGTCGCGGCCTTCTCGCGCTCTCGCAGGACGCGGCGCAGGATCTTGCCGGTCGGAGACTTCGGGATCTGATCGACCACCTCGACGCGCCTGATCTTTTTGTGCGGCGCAACCCGCGCCGCAATGAACTCCATGATCTCTTCGGACGACTGCGGCTGCTTCAGCACAACGAATGCTTTCGGCACCTCCTCGCCCTCTTCGTCGTATACCCCGATGACGGCGGCGTCGGCGACATTCGGATTCGATAGCAACAGCGCCTCGAGCTCGGCCGGCGCCACCTGGAAACCCTTGTACTTGATGAGTTCCTTGAGTCGGTCGACGATGAAGTACTGGTCGTGCTCGTCGATGTGCCCGATGTCACCTGTATGGAAGAACCCATCGGTGTCGATCGAGTTTCTCGTGGCCTCGTCGTTGTTCAGATAACCCCTCATGACCTGTGGGCCGCGTATCCAGATCTCACCGTCTTCTTTCCGGCCGAGCTCCTTGCCCGTGGCCCCATCGACGATCTTGCACTCGGTGTTCGGCAATGCTGAACCGACCGAGCCGGGAACGATCTCCGTCGCCTTGTCCGACACGGCATGCGTCACCGGGCTCGTTTCAGTGAGACCGTAGCCCTGACTGAGGCGGCAGCCGATACGCTCGCTGGCCGCACGAGCCGTGTCTGCATCCAACGGCGCGGCGCCGGAGAACGCGCTCTTCACCGAAGACAGGTCGTATTTGTCGATGGCCGGGTGCTTCGCCAGCAGGACGACGATGGGCGGGACGAGGAAGAACCGTGTCACGCGGTAGTCCTGCACCGCCTGCAGGCAGGGCTCGAGCTCGAAGCGCTGCATGGTGACCAGCGTCGCGCCGTGGGCTAAGCCCATGTTCATGAGCACCGTCATCCCGTAGATGTGGAAGAACGGGAGGAAGGCCATGATCTTTTCGTCTTCTGTGATCTGTATGCACGCACTCGACTGCACCAGGTTGGCCACCAGATTGCGGTGTGTGAGCATGACGCCTTTCGAGAATCCTGTCGTGCCGCTCGAATAGGGCAGCGCGACCAGGTCTTCGGCAGGATCGATGTGCACATCAGGGCTTTTGCCGTCGACCAGCAGCGATGCGAACGGAACGGCACCCTCCGCTTCGCCGAAAACGATGATCTCCTCGACCTTCGATTTGGCGGCCGCCTCCTGGGCCTTGCCGACCAGCGTGGGAATCGTGATCAGTAGACGTGCTCGCGAATCTTTGAGCTGGAAGGCGATCTCGTCTGCCGTGTAGGTCGGGTTGAGCGTGGTGTTGACGCCGCCGGCGGTCGCGACGCCATGGAAAGCGATCGGGTATTCGGGAAGATTGGGAGCCATGATCGCCAAAACGTCGCCTTTGCGAAACCCGCGAGCGTGCAGGCCCGCAGCGAGCATGCGGACGCCGTCCGCGACCTGCCTGTAAGAGTAGGAGTGGCCGCTGGCCGCTTCGACTATGGCCACCTTGTCGCCGAGCTTCTCGGCTTTTCCGAGGACGAACGGGGTGAGCGCGACATCGGGGATGACGACGTCCGGATAAGGACTCGTGAAGATCACGGGTTGAAAGTCTAGGCCGCGGCCTGGTTGATCGGCTCGCCCTCGGGTTTCTTCGATCCTGCGTTTTGGATGCCCAGGGCGTTGACCAATGCGCCAATCACGAGCAGGCCCGCACCAAGGAGCATCGCAGTGTGAAATGACGACGTCGAGGCGTCGCGCACAATGGCCACCAGGTGAGGATCGGCTGGAGTGTTGAGCGGACTCACCTGGGATCGGAAGCTGCTCTCCGTGACGTTTACGAATGGCAACCGAGACGCGAGATACGAGTAGAAGTTGGCCGTGAGGAAAACGAAGATCAGCGCGCCCGCAAGCTGCGGGCCGACCCGTGAGATCGCGTTGTTGATCGCCGAGCCCACGCCTGAGTTGCGCACAGGCACCGAGGTCATGAGCGCCGTGGTGAGCGGCGCCACCAACATCGTGAGGCCGATCCCAAAGAGGATCGATCCCGGCAGGAAGTCGGCCGCATACGAAAGAGGCGGCAGGTAGCTGCTCGGGTCAGCCAGCTGGAGCCTCCAGGGCGTGCTGGTGCTGGGCACTCGCGCGAGCCACAGGACGCCGAGCGCCATGATCGCGGGACCGATGGCCATGAACCATCGCGGTCCGTATTTGGCGGCAAGGGTGCCGAACCGGCGCGAAAGAAAGATAAGGAAGAGGGTTCCAGGGATGCCGGCCACGCCCGCGGCGGCGGCCGTATAGCCGATGGTGCCCTGCTGGAAGAGCGCGAGGTAATAGAAGGTGACGTAAAGCGCGCCGTAGATCAAGAACGTAGAGATGTTGGTGACCGTGAAGTTGCGCGAGCGGAACAGCTGCGGCGGGATCAGCGGGTGCGCCGATCGGATCATCAGGATGGGCAGCGCGATCGTCGCCACCACCCCTGCCGCCAGAGCCACGTAGCCGATCGGGTCGCGCCACGCCCGCTGCTGGCCGTAGATCGTGCCGAAGGCCAGCCCGCCCACTGCAAGAAAGACAATCGCCGCGCCCATCCAGTCGAAGTTCGAGGTCGCCTGCTCGTCGCGGCTTTCCGGGACGTGATTCGAAGTCGCCCAGGCGGCGACCACGACTAAAGGCACGTTGATAAAGAAGGCCGCCCTCCAGGAGACCGAGTCCACAAGCAGGCCGCCGACGACCGGTCCCAGGATCGTGGTTGCGCCGGAAGCGGCCGCCCAGGTGCCGAAAGCGCGGCCCTGCTCCTCGCCCGAGAAGTTCGCGGTCAACAGTGCAAGGGAACCCGGGACGAGAAGGGCTCCCGCGGCGCCCTGCAGGATGCGGAACAGGACCAGCAGCTCCATGCTGGGCGCGAGCCCGCACATGACCGACGTCACACCGAAGCCGATCAGTCCGATCAGGAACATGCGCTTCCGGCCGTAGAAGTCGCTGAGCGCGCCGGCGAGTATCAGCAGCGAGCTCAAGGTCAGGAGGTAAGCGTTGTAGACGTACGACTGGCCTTCGAGCACGCCGAGAAAGGAGCGCGGCAGATCGCGGCCTATGCGCGGCAGGGCGACGTTGACGACCGTCGAATCGAGGAACACGATGCCCGAGCCGAGCACCGCCGCGACCAGGATCCAGCGTTTGGTGGTCATATGTCTGTCACCGCGACAACATTAGAAGTCCCGGCGGCCCATGAAGTGCTCGAGCACGCCGGGCCTGGCGAGCTCGTACAGGGCGATCCGATGACCCGTGGGCGTGACGAACGACGAGCATGGGCCCATCGGGATCTCAAGAGCGTGCTGCTTCTTCAAGCCCCGCTTCTTGAGCTCGGCTGTCGCCTTGCGCAGGTCTTCGACCCGGTAGATGTAGATCGGCCGATCGCCCTCCAGGTGGTCGGTCAGCAAAACGTGAGGCGGGCCGCTCGTCAATTCGACCAACGCAACCCGCGCGCCCATACCTTCGACGGCAAAGCCCAGCCGCCCGCCGAGCACCTCCGTGAAGTAGCGAGCGTCCGCCGCGACGTCGTTGCAGGGAGTGTAGAGATAGTCGAGCTGCTCAAAAGGAGTCGAGTCCACCAAGCGGTACTTCTCTTTCAGCGGGGTCTGAACGGTTCGGAGGTCGATAGTGTTGCCATCCCCACATTCTTGCTCGCCCGGTGCGCCCTGCGGCGCCCGGCTACGATGCCCTCGATTGAGTCTCGAGGCGGTAGCCCCGCTGGTGGCGGCGTGCTTGTTCGGTCTGATCTCCGGTTTCAACGACGGCGGGAACCTCCTTGCGTCGTTCACCTCGGGCCGCGTCATAACACCTCCGATGGCTGCTGCCCTTCTGCTGGTGTGCCTTGGCGGGCCACTCGTTCTGGGTACGGCGGTGGCCCGGACTATCGGCACGAATGTCATCGACCTGAGCGGGCAGGGTGAGCTCGGCTATGTCCTGATCGTCCTGTCGCCGCTATCGGTGGTCCTGCTGTCGTGGCGCTTCGGTATTCCGACGAGCATGACCCTCGCCCTGGTCGGCGGAATGATCGGTTGGGTCCTCGCTTCCGGCGGCCACTCGGCCGTGCATTGGGCCGGTGTCGCACGCGTCCTTATCGGAATGCCCGTCTCGGTGCTTGGTGGTTGTGCGCTCGCGCTTGTCGTCTACCGGACCATCCGGAGGTTCCTTGGCACCCGCGCCCATTCGACGCTGTTGAGGCTTGCGAGGCTCCAGCTGTTGACGGCTGCGGTCCAGGCATTCGCATATGGAGCAAATGACATGGAGAAGTCCGTCGGACTGATCGCGGTCGGACTTTCATTGGGGAATCATCATCAGCAGGTGGCGTTTTCAAGTCCCGTGTCTATCATTGGCGCATTCGGATTCTTCTATGTCGGGGCGCTTGTTGGCGGCTGGCGAGTGGCTAGTCGAATCGGGTTTGGTGTGCTGAAAGTCCGCCCGGTGCAAGCGCTTGCTCAACAGCTCGCCTCTGGCAGCGTGGTCGCGGCGCTCGCCACTGCCGGCGCGCCGGTCAGCATGACGCAGACCATCGATGGCGGGTTGGTCGGGGTCGGCGCGGCGCTGCGCGCCTCGTCGGTGCGATGGGGAATCGTCCGCGAATTGCTCGGCAGCTGGCTGTTGACGCTGCCGCTGGCCGTCATCGTGGCCGCGGCCCTGCACTTTGCGATCCGTCTCGCCGGGATAGCCCAATGAGCTTCGGACGGACTTTCAAGGCGCTCGCGCGATCAAACGATCGGCGGTTCGTTCAACTGTTGTCTGAACAGGCCGAGCTAACCGTCAGGGGGCTCCAGGCGCTGGAGAAGTTCGGCCGCCAGCCGACCGCGAACATCGATTTCATCGAAGAGATCAAGGAGATCGAGCGCGAGGGCGACGCGAAGAGAAGGATCCTGATCGACGAGCTGGCGCACACATATGCGACGCCTTTCGACCGCGAGGACCTGTTCGCGCTTTCACGCGCCATCGACGACATCCTCGACGCGGCCAACGAGACGGCGATTGAGCTTGCGATATACCAGATCGAGCCGCCGGAAGGACTCCACGAAATGGCCGGCGTCCTGGTCGAAGGTGCGCGCCACATCCTCGCGTCGGTCGGTGAGCTGCTGGACCATCCGGGGGTCGCCTCGGAACATGCGGTGAGAGCCAAGCGATCCGAGAACCGGATCGACGGCCTCTACCACCAGGCGGTCGGCCGCCTGTTCGACGGCGGAGGTGAGATCAGCCAGATCCTCAAGTCGAGAGAGATCTACCGCCATCTCAAGAACTCCGCGGACCGCATCGACCAAGCGGCCGATGACATCTCCGTGATCGTGATCAAGCGGAGTTAGTCTCTACTTGAGCGCGTTCGGTAGTCCTGGCCTCCAGAGATGCGCGGCCTGGACGACGATGACCGCCACCAGTACGAGCACGCCGCCGACCACCTGGATGATGGATAACCGGTCGCCCAGAATCACCACCGCCAACAAGACGGTCACGACCGGCTCCCACGTGCTGAGCAAGGCGGCTCGAGCAGCACCTACTCGAGGTAGGCCCGCCATGAACAAGGAAATGGCCACCATCGTCGGGAACAGCGCGATGCCCACAGCAACTGCCCATCCGCTCGTGTTTCTAGGAAGAGCGAGCTCGTGATTGAGTGCGGCAAGCAGACAGAAAGCGAGCGCCGCTCCGCTCATGATCACAGCGCTTGCTGCCACCGCCGGCACGGAGCTCATCACGCGCTCGCCGATCAAGATGTAGCCCGTGTAGATGATTGGCGAGGCGATCGCTAAAGCAACTGGCCAGACCAGGGCCGACGAGAGCTCGAAGCGCGCGCCACCCACGAGCATCGCGACGCCGGCAAAGCTCGCGGCCAGCGCGACCCAATGCCACAACGAGACAGCGCGCCGGAGAAACAACCATCCGGCCACGACGACAAGGCTGGGATAGATGTAGGCAATGAGGACGACCAACGAGGCGGGGAGCGAGCGCAGTGCGATGAAGTACGTCAGTGATTGGGCGGTGTAGACGAGCCCGCCCAACGCGAACAAGGTGGCGAGCTGGTTGCGACGGAGCCGCAATGGGTTCTGGCCGATGACCATTGCCAGTGCCAGCATCCCGATCGCCGCGAGAAGAAAGCGGAAGGCGAGAGTCTGCTCCGTCCCCAGGCCCGAGGCGTAGCCAAGCTTCGCGAATATGGCGAGCGTCCCAAACGCCGTTGCGGATCCCAGGACCATGCCGGTCCCGACCCATTGGTTTCTTTGCGTTGCGGCCGCGGTCAGACCTACGGCCAAAGAAGATGGCCGAGCAGCATCCCGATGACGACCGCCAGGGCATAGGTGACGCGCGGAAAGCGGCGCACGACCGACCGCACGCCGTTGCTCATCGGATCGCGTCCCATCCTCAGCGCGATGGACTCCTCGAGCATCAAGAGAAACGCGACGAGCGCGCCGGCGGTCGCGATCAGCGACAGGATGGCTTCGGGGCTGAAGTTCACCTGGGTTGGTTCGTCGGGGACGTTCGGCCGTAGGCCGGTCCCCACAGGAAGTGGCCCAAGAGGATGCCGACCACGACGGCGATCGCGAAGGCCACGCCAGGATAGGAATGCACCGCCGGCCGTATGTAGTCGGTTATCGGCGTGTGACCGGTCAGCAGCGCCCAGCTCTCAAAGGCGAGGGCGAGCGTGATCACGCCGAAAAGGGCTGTGACCAGCCACGAGAAGAGGTTGCCGAGCGCTATCCGCACATCAAGATTGTCGCCCGGATGGCTAGCTGTGGTCGGAAGCAGTCACCACCGAGTGACGACGACCTTCTTGCGCGTGTAGAACTCGATGCCGTCCGTGCCGTGGACGTGTAGGTCACCGTAGAACGAACCCTTCCAGCCGCTGAACGGGAAGAAAGCGAAGGGCTGCGCGATCGGAACGTTGATGCCGATCATCCCGGCTTCAACCCGATCCCGGAACTCGCGGGCGGATCGGCCCGACTGCGTGAAGATCGTGGCCATGTTGCCAAGGGCCATCCGGTTGGCCTGGGCGATCGCCTCGTCGAGACTCGCCGCCCGGGCGACCGACAGCACCGGCCCGAAGATCTCCTCGTGGCCGACTTCCATGTCGGCGGTCACGCGGTCGAGGATGGTCGGGCCAAGAAAGAACCCTGGCCGCGACATCTCGCCGCGGCCGTCCACCACCAGCTCAGCGCCCTCCGCGACTCCTCTGTCCACGTAGGCCGCCACCCGGTCTCGATGGTCGGCGCGGATCAGGGGACCCACCTGTACGCCCGCCTGGTCGCCGGGGCCGACGACCATCTTCGAAGCGGCGTCTTTCAATGGGCCGAGGAATCGCTCGGCGGCCCCTCCGACCGCCACCGCGACCGAGCCTGCCAGGCATCGCTCGCCGGCGTTGCCAAACGCTGAGTTGAGGATCGCTGGAACGGTGAGGTCTGGGTCCGCGTCCGGCATGACGACGATGTGGTTCTTGGCGCCGCCGAGCGCCTGGACCCGTTTGCCGGTAGCCGCTGCAGCCTGGTACACGAGTCGAGCCACGGCCGCCGAACCGACGAATGAGATCGCCTGCACGTTCGGATGTGAGAGCAGGGCATCGACCGCATCGCGTGCGCCGTGGACCAGGTTGAGCACGCCCTCGGGAAAGCCGGCCTCGAGGAAGAGTTCGGCCAGGCGCTGCGCGCCAAGAGGCGTCCGCTCCGAGGGCTTGAGCACGAACGTGTTGCCGGCGACAACCGAGAGCGGGAACATCCACAGCGGGATCATCACTGGGAAGTTGAAAGGTGGGATCCCTGCGCACACTCCGACCGGGTAGCGGTGGAGGTCCTGGTCGACGCCGCCTGAGACATCCCGCAGCGTCCGACCCTGAAGCAGCGTGGGCGCGCCGCAAGCGAAGTCGACGACCTCGATGCCCCTGCGCACCTCACCACGGGACTCGTCCAGGGTCTTGCCGTGATGCCGGGTGATGATCGCCGCGAGCTCCTCGACGTGCTCCTCGAGCACAGCCTTGAATCGGAACATGAGGCGCACGCGCTCCATCACCGCCGTGCGCGACCAGCCCGAATACGCCTTGACCGCCGCCTGGACGGCCGCGTCGACCTCCTGGCTCCCCGACAGCGGGACCTGCTCGATGACTTGGCCCGAAGCCGGGTTGTAGATGGGAAGGGTCTCGGTGCCGGCCGGTGGCACGCGCCACTGGGCTCCGACAAGGTTGGGGATCATCGCGCACGACCTCCTATGGGATCCCCACGATACAGCCCCACGAAGATCCCCACGAACTCGGAGGCTTCGCCGTGAGTTCGCGGGCCCACTTTAATTCCGGGTCGGAAGATTTCACCGGCCACCCCTCGGCTACTCGATGAACGCATCGGCGGTGGTCACCTTCGAGCGTTGCCCGACGAAGATCGCGGCGATGGCCGACGCGACCAGTGCGGCCGCCGCATACGTGTAGAAGGCGGCCTGGATTCCCGCAAGCGACCACGCGACACCTCCCAGGATCGGGCCGATGGTCACGCCGACGTTCTCGAACTCTCCAAAGAGCCCCATGAACATTGCGTGCCTGCGGCGAGGCATAGATTCCGCGATCCACGCCGTCGCGGCCGGCCAGATCAGCGACGCGCCCAGCGCGCGGGCCGCCGCGCCGGCGATCACTTCGCCGAAGCTGCCTGACATCGCATAGATGACGAACCCGATCGCGGAAATTATCCCGCCCGCGATCATCGTGGGCTTGCGGCCCCAACGGTCCGACGCTTTGCCGCCGGGAACCAGGAGCAATCCTCCGAGCAAGCCAACCGTGAGCATCGCCGCGCCGGCGCTCGCGGCCGACAGTTGGAGGTGAGTCGTGACGAGGAGCGGCAGCAAGGCGAGCTCGCCGCCCGCGCCGACCTGGACCAACAAGACCATCGAAGCGGTTACCACCAGGACCCGCATCACACCCAGGCCCCTGCGTGCCTCCTCCATTCGCGCCTCGTCGTCAGCGGTCCACAGGCCGCGATGCTCCAGGTGCGAGTAGCCCTTGAAGACCCACACTGAAAGCAACGCGGAGACGATTGGAAGAACCGCCGCGGCCAGGATCACGCTGCGAATCGGATAGTGGTCGATCAGCTGCCCGCCGACCCCGGACCCGACCGCCTCGGCAATGACCCACTGAGCCGCAAGCAGCGCGAGCCCCGTGGCACGGAGCCGGCTGTGAAGCGTGGTGCCGAGGTACGAACGCGCGATAGGGCCTTCCGCGACCATCATCCCGGAGGCAAGCAGGTAGCTGACCGCAATGATGAAGATGGAGCCGGCCCGAGCGAGGAGGACGATGCAGGCCGCGTACAGCAGCTGCGAGACGATCAGGGGGGCGCGGTACCCGACACGGTCCGCCAGCACGCCCCAGAACCATTCGAAGGCGAACATCCCGAAGCCGAACATCGAGAGCGTCAGACCGATCTCGTTCGGGCCGGCCTTGAGCTGGCGCAGCTCGAGCGGGAGGCAGATGAGAAGCACTCCGGTGGCAAGGGTGGAGAAGGTCAACGCGGCGACGAGGCCACCACTGCGGCTGCGGATCAGTGACTCGGTAATGGCCGGCCTACCATAGGTCAGGCACCACCTCGGCCCCTGGTGAACGGCCGGTACTTAGCCGGTAGGCGTGATCTAACCCGGCAGCCACGTGGGCACACGGCGCTGTCCGTCGATGGCCCACTTGAGCGTTTCCTGGACCTCTGCCAGGTGTTCGCGCATCGCCGACTCCGCGGCGTCGGGATCGTGCGCCTTCAGAGCCTCGAAGATCGCCTCGTGCTCCCGCAAAGACCTCTCGGTCCGGCCGGGCCGGAGGATGGTCTGGTACTGGAGGCGAATGCTCTGAGACTTCAAGCTGCCCACCAGCCGGCTCGCGGTCGGATGGTCTGCCGCAGCCCATATCCGCTGGTGGAAACGGGCGTTGAGGTCCGAGTAGCCCATCGAGTCCTTCTGCTCGACGCGCTGCCGCATCTCGACCACCACCTGGCGCAGCTCGCGGAGGTCCGCCGGCGTCGCCTTCGCGGCGGCGCGGCGAGCAAGCATCGCCTCGAGCGTGGCTCGCACCTCCTCGATCTCCAACGCCTCGCGATCCGAGATGAGCCGGACGCGCGCGCCACGGTTCGGCTCCAGCGTCACGAGCCCTTCCTGGTCGAGCCTGACGAGCGCCGCTCGGACCGCTGTTCTGCCCACGCCGAGGCGGGTCGCGACCGAGGCCTCGACCAGCCTCTCATTGGGATGGAATTGACCGCTTGCGATGCCTTCGCGAAGGCGGCGATAGGCGTCCTGGCCCGCCTCCGGCGCAGGCTTTGTGACCGGGGTCCTTGCCATGGCGCTGATTATCCTCAATAATGTCGACAATCCGATAAGTTCGGGGCCCCCGCAATTGCAGATTTTCGTGGGGGTGAAGACTTACTACTTAGGGAGCGAGTAACGATTGTGAGCAGGTTCATGCCGTCTCGATTCGGCCCGGCGGTTGTCGCCCTTGTGCTTCTCGCCGCTTGCGGCGGGAGCTCCTCGAGCGGCGGCGGACTGGGCTCCGGCCCGCTGCTCGTGGGCGTCCTCGCGCCATTCTCGGGCGCCGACGCCAGCTTTGGTCCTCGGTACCTGGCCGGCTGCATTGCGGCCTCGCTCTCGATCAACGGCGCCGGTGGTATCGGCAGCCGCCAGGTGAGCTGCCAGCAGTTCGACACGAAAGGCGAGCCGGCCGACGCGGTGCCGGCAGCCAACGCGATGATCTCCGGCAACTCGAACCTCATGGGGGTGGTCGGCTGCACGTCCGACGAGGCGTCCACCGTGGTCCAGATCCTCGACCGCTCTCACATCCCGATGTTCTGCATGACCGGCCAGTCCGAGTTCAACAAGACGAGCTTCAAGTACTTCCACCGGCTCGTCCCGCCGGACTCGTTCGACGCATACGCGATGATCGGCAGCGCCCTCTACAATCCCAGCCACGCCCCGTACAAGAGCGTCGCGCTGGTGTTCGGCGACGACATCGGCTCGCAGACGTTCGTCGGCCCCGCCGTCGCCGCGTTGAAAAAGCTGGGTGTGACGATCGCCATCAACCAGGCCATCAAGCTGGGCGCCTCGTCGTACCGGACCGAGGTCGCCAAATTGCTGCTTACGAAACCTGACGTCATCCTCACCGAAACCATCGGCTCCGCCGGCACATACATGAGCGAAGTCAAGCAGCAGAACGGCGGCCACGTGATCCCGTTCATCGGCACGTCCGCCACCATCGACCCGGTTTGGTTCAAGCAGGTCGTGGACGCCATCGGACTTCCCGACTTCCTCGCCAACTACTCGGCGGTGGATCTTCGCTTGTCGTTGCAAGGGCCCGCCTACGATGAGTTCGTGACCCAGCTGACGGCCGCTCAGTCGACGGACCCGGGCGCGCTCAGCTACAAGGGAAAGAGCCCCACAGTCCACCTGTACGACGGGATAATCCTGACCGCCCTGGCCATGGTCGCGGCCAACAGCAGCGATCCCACCGTCTACAACCCGAAGATCTTCGACATCGCCAACGGGGTCACCGGCGCCACGGTGGTCGCCACCTTCAAGGAAGGAGCGGACGCGCTCAAGAGCGGCAAGTCGATCCGGTACGTGGGTGCAGCCGGCGAGAACAACTTCAACCAGTGGAACAACTCGCAGCAGGGCTACAACCTGGTGACGATGGACAAGGACAGCAACGAGGTCGTCATCGGCCAGCTCACCCAGGCCCAGACCCAGCAGGTCATCGACGCGGGCGGCAACGCGTAGTCCTACAACCTAGCAACAGGAGCCAAGCGCCGTGGAACTTTATGTAGCGGCGCTTGGCTTCGGCCTGGTCAGCGTCTCTGTGATCGCGATCGCTGCAGTCGGATTCACAATGCAGTTCGGAATCACCAACATGATCAACCTCGCCTACGGCGAGGTCATGATCGTCTGCGCCTACGCCGCGTTCTACGTGAACCAGGCCGGCGTCAACGTCTGGGTCGCCATGATCGCCGGCGCGCTTGCCGGCGCTGTGCTCTCCTTCCTGCTCAACCGATTCTTGTACGCCCCGTTCCAGCGCAAGGGCACGAACCTCATCGGGATGGTGATCGTGTCCCTTGCGGCCTCGCTGATGATCGCCAACGTGCTGCTGCCGATCGTCGGGTACTACACGTCCTCGTACGTTATGGACCAGGGCCCGCTCCTGCGCTCGAACGGGCTCGTGCTGACGACCGCCCAGATCGCGATCATCGTGGTCGCCGTGATCCTGATGCTCGCCATTCACGGCGTGCTCACATACACGCGATTGGGGAAAGCCATGCGCGCCACCGCGGCCAACCCCACCCTGGCTCGCAACTGCGGCATTCCGACCCAGCGCGTGATCGATGTGGTCTGGCTGGTCACAGGAGCGCTGTGCGGCGTGGCCGGCGTAGTCGCCGGCATGAACTCGGAGAACTTCGCAGTCAGCAGCGGCGCCGGCTACCTCATCACGATCATCGCAGCCGCGGTCCTCGGCGGGGCGGGCCAGCCGTACGGCGCAATGATCGGGGCTTTAATCATCGGCATGGTGACTGAGCTCAGCGCTGCGGCCATATCCCCCGAGTACAAGGAGGTCGTGGCCTTCGGGATCCTGGTCCTCGTTATGGTGCTGCGCCCGCAGGGCCTGCTGGCGAAGCGCGGCGCCCTGGCGGCGGCCGGATGAACACCTACTACGCGGCCACGCTCCTGGTCTACGCGGGCGTCGACATCATCGCCTGTCTCGCGCTCAACCTTCAGTTCGGGGTCTCGGGCATCGTCAACTTCAGCTTCATCGTCTTCCAGGCGGTCGGCGCATACACCGCCGCGGTCCTGTCGATGCCTCCCGACACCGCAAACGGTGGGTACCAGGTCTATGTCGGCGGGTTCCAGCTTCCGTTCCCGATCCCCTGGATCGGCGGCGCGCTGGCGGGCGGGCTTCTGGCGATCCCGGTCGGCCTGGTCGTGCTCAGGAAGCTGAGAACCGACTACCAGGCCATCTCCCTGCTCGTCCTCTCGGTGATCGTGAATTCCGTGATCACCAATGCTCGACCGTTTCTGAACGGTGCGGCTGGAATCGCGCAAGTGCCTGGGCCGTTTTCCGACCAGGTCGACCCGCTCACCCAGACCTACCAGCTCCTTTACGTCGGGTTGACCGTGCCTTGCGTGCTGCTTGTTTGGCTGGTTGCTTCGAGGATCGTCAACTCGCCCTTCGGCCGAAGCCTGCGGGCGATGCGCGAGCACGAGCTCGCGGCCAGCGCTCTCGGCAAGAACCCGGTCCAGCTCAAGATGACCATCTTCATCGTCGGCGGCGTCATCGGCGGGCTGTCGGGCGCGATCCTGGTGGGCTACATCGCGGTGTGGGCACCGTCAGAGTGGCTTTACCCCGAGACGATCATCCTTTTCGCCGCGGTCATCGTCGGCGGGCGCGGCAACAACCTGGGCGCGATCCTCGGGGCACTGCTCGTGCCCGTGGGTTTCTTCGAGGCGACGCGCTTGATACCCCCGACCATTGGCGGCTGGGTGCCTCCGCCGAACCTGATCCCGGCCATGCAGTGGGTCGCGATCGGCCTGCTCATCATCGGGTTCCTCTGGTTCAGGCCCGAAGGCGTGCGGCCCGAGCCGCGGCGCGTGTTCGAAGGCGGTCCGGACACCGAGGTGATGGAACATGGCCGCACGACCTGACGAGCCGATGCTGATAGCGGGCGACATCCACCGGCATTTCGAAGGGATGCGCGCTGTCGACGGCGTGTCGATCGAAGTGCCGCGGGGGCAGATCACAGGGCTGATCGGACCCAACGGCGCTGGCAAGTCCACGTTCCTCGCCGTCCTGGCCGGCACGCTGCCGGCGACGAGTGGTTCGATCATGTTCGAGGGCGCGGACATCACCAAGGTCCCTCCCTACTCGCGTGCCAGGCGCGGGCTGGTGCGCACTTTCCAGCTGCCGTCGGAGTTCGCGCGCCTTACGGTGCTCGAGAACCTGCTGGTGGCCGCACCCCACAACCGCGGCGATTCGCTGTTTGGAGCGCTCATGGGTAGGCGCTACTGGATCGGCGACGAACGGAAGCTGGTCGAGCAGGCTCGTGGGCTCCTCAAACGGTTTGGCATGACAGACAAGGAGTCCGACTACGCGGGGACCATGAGCGGCGGCCAGAAGCGCCTGATCGAGATCATGCGGGCCCTCATGCTGCATCCGCGCTGCCTGCTCCTTGATGAGCCCATGTCCGGTGTCCATCCCAGGGTGATCGACGAGATCACGCACTACCTGCAGTCGCTTCGCGCGGAGGGCATGACGATACTGATGGTCGAGCACGAGCTGCATCTCGTCGAGCGACTGTGCGACTCGGTCGTCGTGATGGCCCAGGGCAAAGTCATCGGCAGCGGGACCATGGCGACATTGAGGCGGCAGCAAGAGATTGTCGACGCTTACCTCGTTGGATGACCGTGAGCCGGCGACAGGCCGGCCCGCGCCCATTCTGCGGGCGCAAGGCATCACCGCCGGCTATGGGGGCGTGCCGGTCATCCGCGATGTGTCGATCGACGTCGGGCGTGGCGAGATCGTGGCGATCATCGGCCCCAACGGCGCCGGCAAGAGCACGCTGCTCAAGAGCCTCGTGGGCATCCTCCACCTCAGCGGGGGAAAGATCCTGCTCGGCGACCAGGACGTCACGAACCATCCGCCCGAAGACCTCGCGAAGCGCGGCGTCGGATACGTGCCGCAGGTCAACGACATCTTCGAGCCGCTCACCGTGTTCGAGAACCTCGAGATGGGTGGCTACCTGCTTCAGCCGAGCCGAGTGCGCTCACGCGTCGAAGAGGTCGGTCAGGTCTTCCCGGCCCTGCTGCCAATGCTCAAGCGCCGGGCGGACAAGCTGAGCGGCGGCGAGCGCAAGATGCTGGCGATCGCGCGCGTCCTGATGCTGGACCCCAAGGTCCTCATCCTCGACGAGCCGACCGCCAACCTCTCGCCCAAACTCGCGGACAGCCTGATGCGCGAGCACGTGCACAGGCTCGCGGGCGGAGGAAAAGCGGTCCTCTTGGTGGAGCAGCGCGCGCGCGCCGCAATGCAGATCGCCAGCTGGGCTGCTGTTCTGGTGTCCGGAGCCACGAGGCTGGAAGGACGCCCGGACGAACTTCTCAAGCGTCAGGACTTTGAGGAGCTGTTTTTGGGAGCCGGAACCACTATGCCGGTCATGGATGAGGAGGACAACGACAACAGATGAAGCTGGTGATGTTCAAAGCTGACGGCGGTCGCAGATTGGGCGCCTTGCGGCCTGGAAGCGAGGACGATGTCGTTGAGCTCTCCGAGCCTGTTGACATGCGCGCGCTGATCGATGCTGGTGACGAAGGCCTCGCCCATGTGCGCGCGGCACTGTCCTCGGCCCGCCCGAAATCTCGCCGGCTCGCAGACCTCGAGCTGCTTGCGCCGATCGATCCACCCCGAGGCAATGTGATCGCGATGGGTCGCAACTACCAGAAGCACGCGGAAGAGACCGCCCAGGGCGGACAGGTGAGCCCCCCGACCATCTTCACCAAGGCCATCACCTCGCTGACCGAGCCCTTCGCCGACATCGCGATCGACCCTGCCATCAGCGACAAGATCGACTGGGAGGTGGAGCTGGCCGTCCTCATCGGCAAGCGCGGAGCGAACATCAAGCGCGGACACGCGATGGATCATGTCTTCGGCTACACCGTCCTGAATGACGTCACGGCGCGCGACATCCAGAGCGGCTGGGGCGGTCAGTATTTCAAGGGCAAGAGCCTCGACCGCTCATGCCCGACGGGCCCGTGGGTGGTCACCAGAGACGAGGTCGAAGATCCACAGGCCCTCAAGCTCTTTCTTCGAGTCAACGGAATCGTGAAGCAGGAGGGCGACACCCGCGACATGATCTATCCGGTCGACGCGATCATCGAGTGGGTCTCCAAAGGCATGACTCTTCTGCCCGGAGCGATGATCGCGACCGGCACGCCGGACGGTGTGGGCTTCGCCCGCACGCCGCCCGAGTTCCTCAAGCCTGGTGACGTCATGGAGAGCGAGGTGCGGGGGATCGGCCTGCTGCGCAACCGGTTCGTGTCAGCGGTCGGATAAGACTCGCTCACGCCAGCGGTCAAGGTCGAGTCATGGAACGCCGCGGTCTCGGTGGAACTTCGATTGACGTGCCGGTCATCGGCATGGGCACCTGGCGCACCTTCGACACGGACGAGGACCGCCGGCCGCTGGCGGACGTCGCGATCGAGTCTGGCATCGACCTGTTCGACTCGTCGCCCATGTACGGACGAGCCGAGACCACGCTCGCCCGGACGCTGCAGGGCATTCGCGAGCGCGTCATCGTGGCGACCAAGATCTGGACTGCCAGCGCCGAGGAGGGCCAGGCGCAGGCAGATCACGCCCTGCGCATGTTCGGACACGTCGACGTCTACCAGGTCCACAACCTCGTCAACGTGCCGGCGCAGCTCTCGGTGCTCGAGCGCTTCAAAGGCGAGGGCAAGGTGCGGGCGGTGGGCGCCACCCACTACCAGGAGTCGGCATTTCGAGACCTTGCAGCCTTGATGAGAACCAACCGGCTGGACATGGTCCAGATCCCGTACAACCCGCTGCGCCGGACAGCGGAGCGCGAGCTGCTGCCGCTGGCGGAATCGCTCGGCCTGGGGGTCCTTGTCATGAGCCCGCTCCAGCAAGGCATCCTCGATCGCAAGCCGTCCCCGGAGCAGCTCAAGGAGCTTGGTGTGGCGACGTGGGCGCAGGCCATCCTGAAGTGGGTTGCCAGCGACCCGCGCGTGAGCACGGTCCTGACCGCAACGCACCAGACGGACCATGTCCGCGAGAACGCTCGTGCCGGAGCTCCGCCCTTCTTCACCCCCGAGCAGCGCGCCCTCGTCGTCCGCATCGCGGACCGCAGCTGACGCGCATGAGTAGCCTTAGGTTGTGTTCAAGCTCGACGAACTGACCGGCGTGCTGCCGGCGTTGATCTCGCCTCTGCGCAGCGATGGCAGAGTGGATGAGGCCGCTGTACCGCGGCTCGTCGAGCACGTGATCCAGGGCGGCGTTCATGGGCTTCTGGCGCTGGGATCGACGGGAGAGACGGCTTCACTCGATGAAACGGCGCGAAGGACGATCCTGTCGAGCGTGGTCGCGGCGGCGGCAGGTCGCGTGCCGGTGATATGTGGTGTGGCTCAGAGCCACCTCTCGGCGGCACGCGTCGAGGTCGAGGCCGCCGCGCGCATGGGTGCGCAGGCGGTGCTGGTCGCTCCTCCCTTCTACTATCTGATCGACCAGGCGACTCTTCTCGCTTTTTACCGGCTGCTCGCCAACGACAGTCCGGTGCCAGTCCTGCTCTACAACATCCCGCAGTACACGAAGGTGGTGGCGGAGCCGGCGACCGTGGCGACGCTGGCGCGCGAGGGAACCATCGCCGGCATGAAGGATTCGAGTCGCGATTTCGAGTACTTCGAAGCGGTCTGCATCGCCACTCGCGAATTGCCGCGGTTCCGCCTCTTCACCGGCAGCGACACGATGCTCCTGCCATCGCTCGCGATGGGCGGCGCAGGCACGATCTGCGGCGCCGCGAACGTGGCGCCGGGTTGGGTCGTGCGCATCTTCGAGGAATTCAAGAGAGCCGACCTTGCCGCGGCGCGAGCGGGCCAGGATGCCCTCTACCAACTCGTGATGGCGTTGCGTGGAGGAGTCTTCCCCGCCGCGATCAAGGCCGCCTGTCACCTGCAGGGCATCTGTGAGCCGTGGTGCGCCGCGCCAATTCAGCCGCTCGACGACGTATTGCAAGCCAAGCTCCGGGTTCGGTTGGAGGACTGGGGCCTCGTACGCTGATTTGCTCAATAATCTCCATCAGGTGGCGTCAGATCCAGAGGTGGATCTGGCGGGGACCAAACGCGAGTTCCAGATCCTGCCCGCGCTGATGAGCCGCCCCGACCTCTACTTCCCGGCAGAGCAGTTGTTCGGGGAGGCCCAGCACGACGACAGCCGGCCCGAGGAATCGCTCCGCACCTATATCAGCCGCGTCCGCAATTGATTCTCTCGATCGGTGACTTGCTGCTGGACATCACGATCATCACTGACGGTCCGCTGCGACCGGACGACGATCGGCCGGCTCGAATCGACCTCGGTGGTGGAGGCCAGGCGGCCAACTTCTGCGCCTGGACCGCGGCACTTGGCGAACCCGCGCGGCTGGTCACGAGGGTGGGCGACGATGACCGCGGCAGACGGCTGGTGGCTGACCTCCAGGCCCGTGGGGTCGAGGTCTACCCGATCTGGGCCGCCGAGCCCACCGGCGCGATCGCGGTTCTGGTCGCTCCAGACGGCCAGCTCGCGATGGCCACCGAGCGCGGAGCCAGCGTCGGGTTGCGCGCAGAAGACCTGCTTGAGGAATGGTTCGGTGATGTGCAGCTGATCCACATCCCGGCCTATTCGCTGTTCGTAGATCCGCTGGGCAAAGCCGCGCGCGCTGCCATCGGTCTCATCCGCGCCGCCGGCGGCATGCTTTCGATCGACCTGTCGTCGGTGGCAGGCTTGCAGGAGTACGGTCCCACAAAGATGGCGTACGACCTCGCCCGCCTTAAGCCCGAGCTGCTTTTTGGAACGGCAGCCGAGGTCGCCACGATCGGCGTCGCGGTGGAGCACCTGGCTCAGGTGCCCGTGATCAAGCTCGGCCCGGCCGGCTGCACCGTGTTCGGGCGCCGGATACCCGCACCGGCGGTCCAGCATGTCGATGGCACAGGCGCCGGCGACGCGTTCGCCGCAGCTTTCTGCGCGGCATGGCTCCACGGCGCCACGCCTTTTGAAGCAGCGGAGCGAGCTGTGATCGTGGCCTCGGAGGCCGTCACGCGATCCGGCGGGCGACCGAAATGAGTGCGCTCCTCCAGGTGTCGCCGGAGGTCGCCGATGCGATCGCGAGTGGTCGACCCGTGGTGGCGTTGGAGACATCGATCGTCGGACAGGGGCTTCCGGCGCCGCACAACTTGCTGGCGGCACACGCAAGCGAGGCGGCCATAAGAAAGGAAGGAGCCGTGCCGGCAACCATTGCGGTGCTCGACGGCAAGATCCGAGTGGGACTGAGCGCCGGCGACCTTGAGCGCGTGGCCGCCGGCGCGATAAAGATCAGCTCGCGAGACATCGGCCGTGCCGTCGCCCAGCGCGAAGTTGGAGCAACGACGGTGGCCGCGACCATGCGAGTGGCAGCGATGGCCGGGATCAGCTTCCTCGCCACCGGCGGCATCGGGGGCGTCCACCGCGGACACCCGGAGGACCAATCGGCCGACCTGGTGGAGCTGTGCCGTACACGGGTCGCGGTGTTCTGTGCCGGGGCCAAGATCATCCTGGACCTGCGCCTGACGCTCGAGCGGCTGGAAAGCCTTTCCGTGCCGGTGCTCGGATATGGCTGCGATGAGTTTCCTGCCTTCTACACGCGGCATAGCGGCTTGCGGGTCAGCCCAAGGGTCGACGGCCCGCAAGAAGCCGTACGCGTGCTGCGCGCCGCATGGGATACGGGAGCACGTGGAATCGTGGTGGCCGTGCCACCGCCGGCGGAGCTGGAGGGTGCGGAGGAAATAGCCGAGCGCGCGGTTCGCGAGCTCGCCGGCGCGGCGGGGTCGGAGCTGACGCCTCGCCTGCTCGCGCGCATGGCGGAGCTGTCAGGGGGTCGTTCGCTCGATTTGAACGTGGACCTGGTGGTCAACAACGCGCGGATCGCGGCGCAGGTGGCGTCGGCCCTGGTCTAGCTGTTTGATCGGACTCTTTGAACTTGGGTCCGAAGGACCGGCGAGCAGCGCTCGCCGGTCCGGACGCCTTCTTCTTTAGCGCGGCTCCATCTTCATCACACCGAAAGCCGCTCCCTGGGGATCCGAGAGGATGGCAAAGCGCCCGCCCGGAAAATCCGTCGGCACGAGCATCTCCCGTCCGCCGTGCTCGATCGCCTTCTGAAATGCCTTGTCGACGTCATCGACGCCGAAGTACACCATCCAATAGGACGGGACTTCTTTGGGCACCATAGGGTTCATCTCCATCGCGCCTGCGACGCTGTCGTCACCCTGGTTGAACATGGTGTACGAACCGCCATCACCCATAGGGCTGTCGGTTTCGGCCCAGCCGAAAACCTTCGTGTAGAACGGCTTTGCCTTCTCGATTCCACGCGCGTTGAGCTCTGCCCACGCGAAAGAGTTCGGCTCGTTCATCAGCTGTGCGCCTTGCATCTCGCGAGGCTGCCAGACCGAGATGAATGCTCCGACCGGATCCTGAAACACCGCCATGCGGCCTGACTTGAGGACATCGAAGGGCGGCGCGATCACCTTGCCGCCCGCTGCCTCGACCTGCTTTGCGGTCTCGTCTGCATCCATGGTGCCGATGTAGACCATCCACGCCGACGGTCCTTCCGGAGTCTGCGCCGGCCCGATTCCGGCCACGTCCTTGCCGTCGACCTTGGCGAGCGCATAACCACCCGCGTCCGGGTCAGGTTCGAGCTCGACCTTCCAGCCGAACAGCTTCGTGTAGTAATCCCTGGCCTTGGCGGCGTCTGTGCTGGAAAGGTCGACCCAAACCGGTGAGTTGGCGACGAAGGTTTTCGTATCTGCCATAGTCATTTGCCTCCTGAAACCCCGAGCTAGCTGCGCAGGGTGCGTCCTCGCGCCAATTTATTGTGACACTGCCTGGTTAAGTGATTGGAGACTCCAAGTTATGGCTGAGGCAATCGATCCGGTCGAGCTGATCGTCTTCTCCGACTACGTTTGACCCTGGTGCTACATCGACTCGGTCCGAGTCGACAAGCTCGAGCAGCAGGGCCTCGTCCACGTGACGTGGCTGCCTTTCGAGCTGCACCCTGAAGCGCCTCTCGAGGGCATTCCGCGAGACGCGTATTTCGGGCGTGGCCGCTTCGAACAGATGAGGCAACACCTCGAAGCGATCGCTGCCGAAGTCGGGCTTTCGATGCAGCAGCGCGACACGATCATCAACTCACGCCGCGCCCTGGGCGCCGCCGAGTTCGCGCGTGAGAGCGGGAAGTTTGAGGCGATGCACCGCGCGCTGTTCAAGGCCCACTGGGAAGGAACGGGGCGGTTGGAAGACACGGACGACCTCGTGCGGATCGGGGTCGGAGCTGGTCTGGATGCGGCGGACCTCCGGAAGGCGATCGACGAGGATCGCTACGCGGGCGTGATCGATGACAACCGCGGCCAGGCCGAATCGGTGGGGATCAATGCCATCCCTGCCCACATCTTCGGCCGCCGATACCTGGTTATGGGAGCCCAGCCGTACGAAGCTTTCCAACAGGTGATCGACCGATTGCGGCAGAGCGGCCCCTCCGAATGAGAATCGTCTCCTGACCGGTGAGTCCTTGAGAGTCAGGGACAAAGCGCGGCCTCGGCGGTGGAGCAGCCAAATCGGACAAGGACTTGGGAAGGGCTCCGCCTGAACGTCGCCGTGCTATAGGTGACGGATGAATCAATTCTTCGAAGAGCTGGGCGGGCTTTGGGTGTCGGCGGCAGAAGAGCGCGGCGCGCAGATTGCACCGCCGACAATGGATCCGCACGTTGCGCTCGAACTGCTGGAGCTGGCGCGGGTCGCCGCACATACGCGAGAGCGGCGATTCGCCCCCCTCTCGTGCTTCCTGGCGGGGGTGGCGGCGGAGCGCATTCGCATCGCGAACCCGGCTTTGAACGACGGCGTGATCGCCGATTACATCGGGGCGGTCAGGAAGGAACTTGAGCGTGATGTGGCAGAGGAGCCAGGCCGATGAGCGATGAGGCCACCACGCGATGCCGCTTTGCGCACCCCGCCAGGGTCATTCAACCCCCGATGGTGCTCCAGCCCAAGAGGACCAGAGGAAGCTTCCAGCTCTAAAAGGATCTGGCGAGCACGAGCTGCTCCCGCAACTCATGTTGAAGTTTGGCGGAGTCGAGGGAGGCCGACAGATGTCCGGCAAGCAAGCGCTTGAGCGTGGGCGGCATCAGCCGCTCGAGCTCCGCGCGCGCCTCTTGAGGACCAGCGACGAAGAGTCGCTTGTACCCGCCCAGCTCCAGCTCGCGCGCGATGGTGTCAAGGAACCGCTCGAGGTTGGACTTTGCGCGGTTGTCCGCCTTCCGCTGGTTGCTCGGCGCCGAGGTGCCGCCAGCCCTGTTTCGCCTGACCTCGACACCCTTGACCTGCTCGATCGGATAGATGTCGTCGAGGATGGCGGCAAACAACTTCGCATGCTCCTTGTCGACGACCGCGATCAGCGCGGGTGGAAATCGCTCGAGCTCGCGCTCGATCGGCGCTAGCAGCAGCGGGCCGACCTCCAACCTCGATTCTGTCTCGGATGGGAGTTTGACCAGCTCGAGCAGCCCGACCGACTCGTCCGCGAACCCGGCGATCGACGGACATCCGGCCGGCCTCACGACCTCCAGGTGCTCGCGCAGTCGCTTCAGCTCGCGCTCCATTACCTGTCCCTCATCGCCGTCGAGGCGGTCTCTGTACCGCCGCCTCAGGTGACCGAGTTCGATCTCGTAATGCCGCAGGTCGAATCCCTCGGCACGCGCGGGCATGTATACGCTCAAAGCTCGGTCCGAAGCGCGGCGCAGGTTGGGCACGAAGGCAAACAGTGGCCTCAGGACGCTGTGATCTAGCAGGTCTTTCATGTCAACCCCCCTTCAATCCTCCTTTTACGCCGCCTGGTGAAGCGAGTAAAGCGGTGCGTGCCTCTACGCCGGCCGCTCGGCCCGCAGGCGACGCATGGTCTCGGCCGAAAGTCTTCGGAGAGCTTCGGTCGATCGCACCGGCGGAGATTTCGGCGAGCGCAGCTCGCGCGCACTCGCGGGCAGCAAGGCAAGGTCGGCCTGGAAGATCGCTCGGGACTGGGACAACGGTGGGCGGCTCGACTTTCGTTTTCCATTTGTCATCAGCGGTTCGAGCAGCCGAACCCGACCAGCCGGCAGAGGCTCCCGGTGGAGCCCCAGCACATCTCCGAACGGCCTGAACCTCCTGAACACCTGCTTACGACCGGGCGCGGTCACCTTGTCATGGGACAGCTTCATCACCGGCCGGTTCTTATAGAGAACAAGCTTGTAAGCGCTGTCGAGATACGGGTAGTCCGCCGACACACCCATCTTCGTCCCGACGCCAAAGGCATCGATTGCGGCACCCCCGCGCACCAGGTCGTCGATCGCGAGCTCGTCGAGGCTTCCGCTCGCGAAGATGCGCACGTGGCGGAGGCCGGCACGGTCCAGCAACCGCCGCGCCTTTTTCGACAGCGCGGCGAGGTCGCCACTGTCGAGCCTGATCCCGAGCCGCCCCTCCAGCCCAAGCTGATGGATCACCGCGATGGCGGCTTTGACTCCGGCGATTGTGTCGTACGTGTCGACCAGGAAGGTCGCTCGCCCCGGAAAGTCCTCGGCGAATGCGCGGAAGGCGCCAGCCTCGCTGCGAAAAGCCTCCACGTAGGAGTGAGCCATCGTGCCGGCGGCGACGAGGCCGAAACGCCTTGCCGCCTCGACGTTGCTCGTCGCGGCAAAGCCCACCATCGCGGACAGACGCGCCACGTCGATGCCAGCCTCGATCCCATGCGTACGCCGGAATGAGAAGTCGACGGTGTCTCGCCCGGCGGCCGCGATCACGCAGCGCGCCGCCTTGCTCGCGATCGTCGACTCGTAGGTCACGCGGTTGAGCAGGAACGTTTCGATCAGCTGTGCCTCTGGCAAGGGCGCCGTAACCTCGACTAGCGGCTCGCCAGGGCACGCGATCCGCCCTTCGGGCATCGCCCACACGTCCCCTGTGAAGCGAAAGCGCCGGAAGGCTTCCAGGTCTGCGGCGGAGAAGCCGAGACCATCCCCCAGATAGCGAAGGTCCTTCTCCTCGAATCGCAGCTGCTCGAGAAAGTCCAGGCACGACTCGACGCCCGCTGCGACGATGAATCCTCGCATCGGCGGCAGGCGGCGCACGAAGAGGCTGAAGGTGGCCGTGCCGTTCATGCCGCGGCGCAGGTAGCTGGCCACCATGTTCAGCTCGTACAGGTCAGTGAGCAATGCGTTCATGCCGGCGCCGGGAATGTTGCGCCTTCGATCAAGCGGCCGCTCCCTCCTCCCTTCTATCGTTGCACTCATGTTCGAAGACGAGACAGTGGTTGCGTGGCGGGCAATGCCGTACCGGGCGCCCGTGGTGGCGGCAGACGGCTCAGAGATTGGACGCGCCGAGTCCCTGCTGGGCGACGAGGCAGAAGACATCTTCCACGGCATCGTCGTGAAGCGCAAGCAAGGCGGAAAGCCATTGGAGATCCCGGCGGCGCGAATCAAGCAGATCACCGAGAAGCACGTGGTGACCGACCTGGCGGACACGGATCTCGCCGCGCTTCAGCCTTACCGCGAGGAGCATTGGTTCCACATCGGGTGGGGCGGCCTCTTCCGCAAGCACCCTGAGTGGGACGAGACCTCTAAGACTTAGCAGCGCTCAGGTCGGTGCCGCCCCGTCAAGGGTTCGACGCGGATGCAGCCAGGTTGGGGGCGCCCGCCCACGAAGATCAGCACCGGCTCGTCCGCATTGTGGCGGATCGATAGCTTTCGATAGTTTTCGCCATAATTGGACCTGGGGTGGGAGTTCTCAGGGCACAGATTCGCTCGCCGTGGCTGAGCCTGGGTGAGGCAAGCCGGCTGCTCGGCATCACACCGGGTACATTGCGCCGCTGGGCAGACCACGGGGATGTCGCCGCCTTCGTCACGCCCGGCGGTCACCGTCGATTCCCGCGCAGCGCCATCGAATCGCTTCTGCCCCGGCCCCGCAGCCGCCGTCCGATGCTGACCGGTCTGAGTGCGAGCGCCTCGCGCGTGACGCGCGTCTATCTCCGGACCCAGCCCCCTGGCCGCCCGGCAAACGACCCCGGAATCGCGGCATTGAGCGACTTGGAACGCGCCGATTTGAAGGACCGCGGCCGCCGGCTCCTGGGTCTGCTGCTCGATCATCTGAACGAAGAGGGGCGAGGGTCGTCGGTCAGGCTCGTGGAGGCGGAAGCCCAGGCCACGCAGTACGGCCGGCGCGCGGCCGCATTGGGCGCATCTCTGTCCGCAACGCTCGAGGCCTTCGTCCGATTTCGCGGAGCATTCATCGGCGAACTCGCCGCAATCGCGCGGCGGCGAAGACTCGATACGCGTGAGGCCACGGCCCTGTTGGTCGAAGGCGAAAGCGCTGTCGACCGGCTGCTGGTGGCGCTGACGAACGCCTATACGGCGGAGCGGGCATGAACATCCGGCTGGGTACTCGTGGGTCAAGGCTCGCTCTCATACAAAGCGAGCGAGTCGCAGAGCTGCTGCTCGACGCCGGCCACGACGTGGAGCTCGTGACGATCGTGACCGAGGGCGACCTCCGGCCCGTCGACATGTCACCAGGGGAGGGCGTCTTCGTCACTGCAATCGCTCGAGCCTTGCTCGCAAGGGACGTCGACATCGCCGTGCACAGCGCCAAGGACGTCCCGCTCGAGGAGGAGACCGACCTTGTGATCGCCGCCTACCCCGAACGCGCGGATCCACGCGACGCGCTGATCACCAGGCACGGAGGTCAGTCCCTCGAATCGCTGGCTCGCGGAGCAATCGTCGGTACCGACAGTCCACGGCGAACCGGTTTTCTCCTTGCCGCTCGCCCGGATCTGACGATCGCTCCTATGTACGGCAACGTGGAGAGCCGTCTCCGACGCCTCGACGAAGGTGAGGTGGACGCGCTCGTGCTGGCGGCCGCCGGAATCGACCGGCTACGAACGCATGCGCGGATCGACCAGCGATTGGAGCCTGACGTGGTCGCGCCAGCGCCGGGACAGGGCGCACTTGCCGTGCAGCTTCGCCGGGCCGATGGGCGACTGATGGAGCTCCTTTCGAGCTTCGACGACGTTGACGTTCGGTTTGTCGTCGAGGCTGAACGGGAGGTGCTGAGAGCGACCGGCGGAACGTGCCGAGCACCCGTTGGCGCGCTCGCCTCGGTCAGCGGAGAGCGGTTCACGTTGCTCGCCGCGGGGGTCAACAGTGACGGCACCGGCAAACTCGTAGAGCACGTCGACGGCAATCGATCCGAGGCTGCGCACCTGGCGGCCAGATTGGGCAGGCGATTGCTTGCGGAGGTGGCGCTGCGATGATCGCCATCCTGGTCACCCGCCCGGGAGGAGAATCGGACCCTCTCGTGCACGCATTGCGCCGGCGCGGCTACCGGGTGCACGCGGTGGCGACGGTGCAGACAGAACCGATGGACTTCAACGCCGGGTCGCTGGCGAGCTGCGACTGGATCGTGCTCACGAGCGTGCGGGGCGTGAAGGCGCTCGCCGAGCTGCCGCCCGGGCCGAGATTCGCGGCGGTCGGCTCCGAGACGGCGCGAGCGCTCCGAGCGCGCGGCATCACACCGTCGCACCTGCCGGGCCGTGCCGACGGTGCGGACCTGGGGGACACCCTGCCCGACGTCAAGGGCAAGCGCATCGCCCTGGTCCGAGCCTCGGCGGCAAGCACCGATCTGCCGGACCGCCTGCGCCGCCGAGGCGCGACCGTCGAAGAGGTCACTGCTTACCGCACTGTGGAGGGACCCCGCGCGTCGGCGGAGAAGCTGCGGGATGCGCTGACCGATCCAGAGCTCGCTGCCGTGCTCTTCGCCTCTGGATCGGCCGTGCGAGGATTCCTTGACCTGGGCGGTAGCTCGCGGCTGCCCGCCATCACGATCGGGCCGCGCACGACGAACAGCGCGCGCGAGCTCGGCTTCGTGGTCATAGCGGAGGCCGACGCCCAAAGCGTGTCCGGCCTTGCAGACGCCGTCGTCCGAGCTTTACCGATGGAGGACAAGAACCGTGCGTGAGCTGACTCGGACGCGGTCCGTGCCGATACCCTCCGCCGACCGGCCTCGGCGCCTGCGCGCCAACCCTGCGCTGAGGCAGTTGGTCCGAGAGACCCGGCTGCATCCGGCTCAGCTCGTGGCACCGATCTTCGTGGTCTCCGGCCGGGGGCGGCGCGAAGAGATCTCGTCACTCAAGGGTCATGCGCGAATGAGTCCGGATGTTGCGCTGGCCGAGGCCGCGCGGCTGGCCGGCCTCGGTGTGGGCGGCGTACTGCTTTTCGGCATACCGGATTCAAAGGACGCGCGTGGCGACGCGGCGGCGGATGAGAGAGGGCCGGTACCCGAGACCCTGCGCCTGCTCAAGGCCGAGAAGCTGCCGCTCGCGCTTGCCGCCGACGTGTGCCTGTGTGAGTACACGACGCATGGGCACTGCGGTGTCGTCGACGGTGATCACATCGACAACGACGCGACGCTGCCACTGCTGGCGGACGCGGCAATCTGCTACGCGGAAGCCGGGGCCGACGTCGTGGCCCCCAGCGCCATGATGGACGGCCAGGTGGCGGCCCTGCGGTCCGGCCTCGACGCTGCTGGATTTACCGGAATGGCGATCATCGCCTACGCATCGAAGCACGCGTCGGTCCTGTATGGACCATTCAGGGAAGCGGCGGGGTCAGCGCCAGGGTTCGGCGATCGCAGGTCCTACCAGATGGACCCCGCCAACGGCAGGGAAGCGATGCGAGAGCTGGAACTCGATGCTCACGAGGGCGCCGACATCCTGATGGTCAAGCCCGCGATCACATCGCTTGACCTGCTCGCGCGAGCGCGAGATCGTTTCAATGTGCCGCTGGCCGCATACCAGGTGAGCGGCGAGGCGGCGATGATTGAAGCGGCCGCTGAGCGCGGTTGGATCGACCGCCGCGGGGCCGTCCTCGAGTCGCTGACCTCGATCGCTCGCGCCGGGGCAAACGTCATCGTCACGTACTTCGCAGCTGAGGCCGCCGGGTGGCTGAAGTGAGCGAGGCCAGATTCGTTCATGCGCTCGCTCTCGGCCTCGATCCGGCGTGGCGGCGCCTTCCACCGGCGGAGCGCTGCGAGACGGCCGAGGAGCTCGCGGCGGCGGTCAGCACGGAATCGGAGGTGATCACGCATTGCTACTCGATGGTTGGGCTCCAGCCGGGTGCGGATCTTCTGCTGTGGAGCCTTGCACCGACCCTGGACTCGCTCGAGGAGAGATCGGCGACGGTAATGCGTTCAGGCATGGGGACCTGGATGGACGTGAAGGAGAGTTTCCTCGGCGTCATCCAACCCTCGCAGTACGTCAAGAAGCCTACGCCGCAGGAACAGTCGCTCTTTAGCGGCGAGCGGTCGCGGTATCTCATCGTGTACCCATTCACCAAGAGCACCGAGTGGTACCTGCTCGGCAAAGAGGCGCGACAGGGGATCATGAACGAACACATGCGCGTCGGCCACGAACACCCTGAAGTGCGCCAGCTGCTGGCGAACAGCTTTGGCCTCGACGACATGGATTTCCTCGTGGCCTACGAGACGGATGACCTTCCGAAGTTCGGTGAGCTCGTCCGCGCGCTGCGCGGTACGGACAGCCGCCGGTCGACCGTTCGCGACACGCCGATTCTCACGGGGATCCACCGGCCGATGGCGGAGATCACCGCCATGCTCGGCGCCACGAACCGGTCGAAGTGAGCCGCTTCCTCGACGCGGCGAGGAAGAAGGCCGTCGACGTCACACCCGTCTGGCTCATGCGCCAGGCCGGTCGCTCGCTGCCCGAGTACCGCAAGCTTCGAGAACGGTGGACTCTCGTCGACATCGTGGCGCAGCCCGAGCTCTGCGCCGAGGTGACGCTGCAGCCGGTCCGCCGCCTGGGGGTCGACGCGGCGGTGATGTTCGCCGACATCATGTTGCCGCTACGCGGCATGGGCGTCGAGTTTGAGCTGGTGGAGAACGTCGGGCCGGTCATCGCCAGGCCGATCGCATCGGCAACCGATATCGAGCGGCTCGTCGTGCCGTCGGGCGAGGCAGCGGCGCCGCAGGTCATCACCGCGGTCCGTCACGTCGTCGCCGAGTCTTCAGTGCCGGTGATCGCGTTTTCCGGCGCTCCCTTCACGTTGGCGAGCTACCTGATCGAAGGACGGCCGAGCCGCGACTTCAGCCGTGTGAAGGCGTTCATGTACTCGGAGCCGGAGGCTTTCGACAAATTGCTGGGGAAGCTTTCCGCGACGATGGCCGGCTACCTCTTGGCGCAAGTCGCGGCCGGCGCGAGCGCGGTCCAGCTCTTCGACTCGTGGGTCGGCGCATTGGCCGTCGAGGACTACGAGGCGCGGGTCCTCCCCCACACCCGCTCCATCTTCGACGCGCTCAAATCATCCGGCGTGCCACGCATCCACTTCGGCACGGACACCGCCGGCCTGCTCGAGTCGATAGCCACGACTGGACCAGACGTCGTGTCGCTCGACTGGCGCGTGCCTCTGGACGTTGGCTGGCAGAGGGTAGGTCACGATCGTGGCATCCAGGGCAACCTGGATCCGGCGGTGTTGCTTGGCCCAGCGGATCTCGTGCGTGAGCGCGCCCGCCAGGTCCTGCGTCGCGCAGGTGGCCGGCCGGGCCACATCTTCAACCTCGGGCACGGAGTTCTCCCGTCGACTCCGCTCGAGAATCTGCAGCTCCTCGTCGAGACTGTGCACGAGTGGCAGGTGGCGCGTGTCGCGTGAGACAACGGGTGTCTTGTGCATGGCTTACGGCAGCCCCGCCAGCGAGGCGAGCATCGAGGACTACTACACGCACATCCGCGGCGGGCGCAAACCTTCGCCGGAAGCTCTTGATGAGCTGAGATCTCGCTATCGAGCCATCGGTGGCTCGCCACTCACGTCGATCACTCAAGCTCAGGCCTCCGCGATTGGGGATCGGCTTGGGCTTCCGGTCTTCGTCGGCATGAAGCACGCACCGCCGTTCGTCGCCGACGGCGCTGCCGACGCGGCGAGAGCCGGCGTGCACCGGCTGATCGGCCTTCCGCTTGCGCCCCATTTCGCTGACATGAGTCTCGGGGCTTACCAGCGCTCCCTGGAAAAGGCCTGGCCCGGCGAGCTGGTCTTCGTGCGAGGGTTCCATGACCATCCCGCCTTCATCCGGGCGGTCCAGCAATTGATTTCGGAGAGCCTCGAGGAAGCCTGGCCGGATCGTCTTTTCTTCACCGCCCACAGCCTCCCGGCGCGCATCGTGGCTGAAGGCGACGGGTACCAGGACCGGCTGCTCGAGAGCTGCCGGCTCGTCGAGGCCGGCTTGAAGCTGCCGGTGTGGGAGTTTGCCTTCCAGTCCGCGAGCACCACCGGTGAGCCATGGCTCGGCCCAGACCTGCTCTCCGCGATCGAACAGTCCGGCGCGCGCGACGTGCTCGTCTGCCCGATCGGGTTTGTCGCCGACCACCTCGAGATCCTCTACGACCTCGACGTGGAGGCGCAGGCCTTCGCTCGCTCGCACAACATCAAGATCCGGCGCACCGCCTCGTTCAACACCAGGCCGGAATTCATCGCGGCGATGGCGGATATCGTCTCGGACGCCGTCGACAGCAATGCCTGAGCGGGCGCCCCGCTGCACCTACCGGGTACAGCTGTCCAAAGACTTCACTTTCGAGGCTGCCGCCTCCCGCGCCGAATACCTGGCGTCACTCGGAGTCAGTCACATTTACTGTTCGCCGTTTCTTCAGGCAGCGCGCGGGAGCAGCCACGGATACGACGTGGTCGATCCGCACCGGATCAATGGCGAGCTGGGTGGCGAGCCTGGGTTTCGCCGCTTCGCCGCCGCTGCCTCGGAGCACGGTCTGAAGCTGCTCATGGACGTCGTGCCCAACCACATGGCGACCGCGGGCCGATCCAACCCCTGGTGGTGGGACCTTCTGCAGAACGGCAAGTCCAGCCGGTATGCCGGCTACTTCGACATCGACTGGGAGCCGGCGATGTCACACCTGAAAGGCAAGGTGCTGCTGGGAGTCCTCGGTGACCGCTACGGACGCGAACTCGACGCAGGGCGGCTGACACTGGAGGACAAGGGCCCTGAGGTTGTCGTCCGCTACCACGAAGATGAGTTCCCGATCTCGCAGGAGAGCCTGGATGGGCTGCAGGTCGAGTCAATCCGCCAGGATCTGGATGCCCTGGATTCGCTGCTGCAGCAACAGCACTACCGGCTGGCGTACTGGCGCACAGCCCAGGAGGAGCTCAACTACCGGCGTTTCTTCACGGTCGACAGCCTGATCGGCCTGCGCGTCGAGCTGGAGCAGGTCCTGAAAGAGAGCCACCGCCTGGTTTTCGACCTGATCGCCGATGGCAGCGTGGTCGGTCTTCGCATCGACCACCTGGACGGGCTGCTGGATCCACAAACCTATCTCGCAGGCCTGCGAGCAGTTGCTCCAAACGCGTACCTGGTCGTCGAGAAGGTGCTCGAGTACGACGAACACCTGCCGAGCGAATTTCCAGTCCAGGGCACCACGGGCTATGACTTCATCGCGCATGTGGATGGCTTGTTCATCGACTCTCAGAACGAGGAGCCGATGACAGCCCTGTATCACGCCTTCACGGGCGAGTCACAACCCTTCTCCGACGTGATGCGAGCCTGCAAACAGGAGGTCATGGTCAGCGACCTCGCGCCAGACTTCGAGCGCCTGACCAGCCTGCTGGTCGACCTGTGCGACCGTCACCGGCGCCAGCGGGACCGGACACGTCGCGAGCTACAGGAGGCGATCCGGGAAATCGCATCCGCGCTGACCGTCTACCGGACATATGTGCGGCCGGGCTCGGCCGCAAAGGCCGATCGGCGCCGCGTGACGCTTGCCACTGAAGACGCAGCGCGCCGGCATCCCGAGATCGACGCCGAGCTGCTCGCCTTCATGGGCGAGCTGCTGTTGATGGAGCACGAGGGCCAGGGGGAACGAGAATTCGCCGCTCGGTTCCAGCAGTTCACTCCCGCCGTGATGGCCAAGGGTGTCGAAGACACGGCGTTCTATCGGTACAACCGAATGGTCTCGCTGAACGAGGTCGGGGGTGACCCGGCCAGGTTCGGGCGGCCCGTCGAGGGTTTTCACGAATATTGCTCGCGCATCGCGACCGACTGGCCGGCCACCATGCTGACCCTGTCGACGCACGACACGAAGCGGACCGCGGATGTCCGCGCCAGGCTCGATCTGTTGTCAGAGTTGCCCGTGGCCTGGGGCGAGGCCGTCCGGCACTGGGCTGACCGCAACGAACGTTATCGCTCGCAGGGCTATCCCGACCGCAACATCGAATACCTGATGTACCAGACGCTCGTCGGAGCGTGGCCGATCGATGTCGCGCGCCTGGCCGAGTTCCTGAAGAAGGCCGCTCGCGAAGGGAAGGCGCATACGTCATGGTTCAATCCGGTCGCGGTTTACGAGGACGCCCTGACGCAGTTCGCCAGCAGCGTCATGGCCGACACCCAGTTCCTTGGCGACCTGGAGACGTTCATCGGGCGCAATCAGCTCGTCCCGCTGGGACGGATCACGTCGCTCGCTCAGACGGCGCTGCTCCTGACCTGTCCGGGCGTTCCAGACCTTTACCAGGGCACCGAAGTCTGGGACCTGAGCCTGGTCGACCCCGACAACCGCCGGCAGATCGACTACGAGCACAGGCGGCGCTTGCTTGCTGAGCTGCACGATGCCGACCCAGCCCGGGTCCTCGCTCGCATGGATGACGGAGCGCCCAAGCTGTGGTTGATCTCCCGCTTGCTGGAGCAGCGCCGTCGCCGGCCGGAACTGTTCGAGAGCTCGACTTATACACCGCTCGCGGCGCTTGGGGCCAAGGCTCGGCACGTGGTGTCGTTCGCCAGGGATCGGCTCCTCGTGATCGTGCCCCGGCTGGTCGTCGGGCTCGGCGCCGACTGGGGCGACACCACGATCGAGCTGCCCCCAGGCCGGTGGACGAATCTCCTGACCGGCGACGAGAGCCAAGGTGGCTCGCCGGTCGCCATGAGTCAAATGCTCCAATCGTTTCCAGTGGCGGTGCTCGCCGCCGAGCAGGGCTGATGCACACGTTCATGATCTGGGCGCCGGGTCGTCAGAGCGTCGATGTCGTCGCGGACGGACACCGGCTCGCGATGCACCAGCGTGAAGGCGGTTGGTGGGAGATCGTGGATGTCGCGGCTCGAGCCGGCACGCGGTACGGCTATTCGCTCGATGGTGGCGACATGCGGCCCGATCCTCGATCCCCCTCCCAGCCGGACGGCGTGCTCGGCCTCTCAGAGGTGATCGACCACAGCGCCTATGCGTGGGGTGACGGCGCATGGCAAGGGAGGCCGCTCGCCGGCGCCGTGCTGTACGAGCTGCACGCCGGCACCTTCTCGGCTCAAGGCAACTTTAAGGGGATCGTCGAGCACCTCCCCCACCTCGTCTCGCTTGGCATCGACGCGATCGAGCTCATGCCTGTCGCGGAGTTTTCCGGCAACCGCGGATGGGGCTATGACGGCGCGGATCTTTTCGCGCCGCATCACGCCTACGGAGGACCCGCGGCGCTGAAGCGATTGGTCGACGCCTGTCATTCGGCCGGGCTGGGCGTCGTGCTGGACGTGGTGTACAACCACCTCGGGCCTGTCGGCAACTTTCTTTCCGAATTCGGCCCTTACTTCAGTGACCGGCATCACACCGACTGGGGTGCGGCTTTCAACTTCGATGGGCCGGGCAGTGATGAGGTGCGCCGCTTCGTGGTCGACAACGCGCTGATGTGGATTCGCGACTACCACTTCGATGGGCTGCGGCTCGATGCAGTGCACGCAATCGTCGACCAGACACCCCGGCATGTGCTCGAGCAGCTCGGTCAGGAGGTCGAGGCGCTAGGCTCCGACCTGCATCGCGTGACATTCGTCATCGCGGAGTCGGATCTCAACGATCCACGCTTTGTGCGCAGCCGCGACGCCGGCGGCTACGGGCTCGACGCCGCCTGGGCGGACGACTGGCACCATGCGCTGCACACGGCGCTTACGGGAGAGCGACTTGGTTACTACGAGGACTTCGGCTCACTCGAGCTGCTCGGCAAAGCTTTGCGGCAAGCGTGGGTGTACGACGGCAAGTGGTCGGCTCACCGGCAGAAGACCCGCGGCCGGAAAGCAGATGGCCTTGCCAGCGATAGCTTCGTGATCGCGGTCCAGAACCACGACCAGGTCGGCAACCGCGCGGCGGGCGATCGGCTGGGTGCGTTGGTCGACGAAGGCGCCCTCAAGGCGGCAGCCGCCCTTCTCCTCACCGCACCGTTCACGCCGATGCTGTTCCAGGGCGAGGAGTGGTCGGCAAGCAGCCCTTTCCAGTACTTCAGCGACCACGCCGACCCCGAGCTGGGCAAGGCCGTCCGCGAGGGTCGCCGCCGTGAGTTCGCCGCATTTGGCTGGCGACCGGAGGCCGTTCCTGACCCGCAGGATCCCGCCTCCTTCGACCGTTCGAAGCTCGTCTGGGATGAGATTGACGAGCCGTTCCACCGCCGCATGCTCGAGTGGTATCAGGCCCTGATCGAGATGCGCCGCCGGCTGCCGGCAATTCGCGACGCCTCTGGAGCGGGAATCCTCATACAGGTCGACGAGGAAGCTCGCCGGTTGGTGTTCGAGCGAGACGGCATCAGCGTTCGGGTCAACTTGGGCGAGAGCGATTGGAATTCCCCTATCTCCGACGCCGACCGCCTCCTCATGTCATCCGGCCCGGAGATCAGAACCAGTGGTGACAGCGTGTCCCTGCCACCATCGAGCATTGTGATCCTCCAGACCCTGGTCGAAAATGTCTGAGCCCCGGATCGAGGTGTGGCCGGGGCGCGCCTACCCCCTCGGACCGACGTTCGACGGCGCGGGTACGAACTTTGCCCTGTTCTCCGAAGTGGCTGAGTCGGTGGAGCTTTGTCTCTTCGATGACTCGGGCAACGAGCGCATGGTGCGGCTGGAAGAGGTCGATGCCTTTTCGTGGCATGCCTACCTGCCGAACGTCGGGCCAGGCCAGCGCTACGGCTATCGAGTCCACGGCCCGTATGCCCCCGAACAAGGCGTCCGCTGCAATCCGCGCAAGCTGTTGCTCGACCCGTACGCCCGCGCGATCGAAGGAGACGTCGACTGGAACTCATCCTGCTACTCCTACGACCTCGCCAACGAAGGCGCGGTCAACGTGGAGGACAGCGCACGGCACGTCTTCAAATCCGTGGTCCACAACCCGAACTTCGACTGGGCCGGCGATCGCTCCCCCGACAAGCCGCTGCACGACACGGTCATCTATGAAGCGCATCTCAAGGGCTTCACACGCTGCCATCCGGAAGTGCCTGAGGCCCTCCGCGGCACGTACGCAGGCTTCGCGCACCACGCAGTCATCGACCACCTCGTTTCGCTCGGGGTGACGGCGGTGGAGCTAATGCCGATCCATCAGTTCGTCCACGACCATCGTCTGCTCGAGCGATCTCTGCGCAACTACTGGGGCTACAACACGATCGGGTTTTTCGCGCCCCACAACGAATATGCGAGCAGCGGTCAGCGTGGCGAGCAGGTCAACGAGTTCAAGGCCATGGTTCGCACGCTCCACGAGGCCGGCATCGAGATCATCCTGGACGTCGTCTACAACCACACGGCGGAGGGCAATCACCTTGGTCCGACGTTGTGCTTCAAAGGCATCGACAACCGCGCCTACTACCGCCTGGTCGCCGGCGAGCCGAACTTCTACTACGACACCACCGGGACTGGCAACAGCTTGAACGTCAGCCACCCGCACACGCTGCAGCTGATCATGGATTCACTCCGCTACTGGATCACCGAGATGCACGTCGATGGCTTCCGCTTCGACCTGGCGGCAACCCTGGCGCGGGAGTTCCACGAGGTCGACCGGTTGTCGACCTTCTTCGATTTGATCCAGCAGGACCCCGTGATCAGCCGCGTGAAGCTCATCGCAGAGCCCTGGGACATCGGCGAGGGCGGCTACCAGGTGGGCAACTTCCCGGCCCTGTGGTCGGAGTGGAACGGCCGCTACCGCGACACGGTGCGCGACTTCTGGCGCGGCGAACCGTCGACCGTCGCAGAGCTCGCCTCACGCTTGACGGGCAGCTCCGACCTGTACCAGAACGACACCCGCCGGCCGGTTGCAAGCGTGAATTTCGTGACCTCGCACGATGGCTTCACCCTGCGAGATCTCGTCTCCTACAACGAGAAGCACAACGAGGCAAACGGCGAGTCGAACGCTGACGGCGAGTCTCACAACCGAGCGTGGAACTGCGGGGCGGAGGGTGACACGGACGACCCAGAGGTACTCCGGTGGCGGGCCCAGCAAAAGCGCAACTTCCTGGCCACGCTCTTTCTGGCCCAGGGAGTACCCATGCTGCTCGCCGGGGACGAGCTTGGAAGGACTCAGATCGGCAACAACAACGCGTACTGCCAGGACAGCGAGCTGTCGTGGGTAAACTGGTCTTCGATCGACTCGGCTCTGCTCTCCTTCACCCGCTGGCTCATCGCGTTCCGTCGCGATCACCCGGTCTTTCGCCGCCGGCGATGGTTCCAGGGCCGGCCGATCCGCGGCACCGTGGATATCGGTTGGTTCAAGCCCACCGGCCGATCCATGACCGACAAGGACTGGGAGGCGAGTCACGCACGCTCGCTGGGCGTCTTCTTGAACGGTAGGGCGATCCAGGCGCCGGACGATCGCGGCCGGCCGATCACCGACGATTCATTCATCCTGCTCTTCAACGCGCATACCGAAGACGTCAAATGGATCATCCCGGCCGAATACGGGAGGGCCTGGCGCCTGGTCCTGGATACGGCAAGGCTGCAGCCCGAATCCGAACCCCCCGAGGTGGCCGGCCGGATGACGACTTCGGCCCGCTCCGTGGCGGTTCTGCAAGCGCGATGAGGTAGGCCGCCCCCTCGCCCGAGGAGATCAGGTCGGGCCGACCCCAGCAATCTGTGAGTGCTCCCACAGGGTTCTCTAAGAATTCCAAGGCAACCTGACCATACCGGTGACCGCATGAGACGCCTCCGACTGAAGAACCTGCTGAGACGTAGGGTGCTCGTGGCACTCGTGCTCGGAACCGGCATCCTCGGCGGCACACTCGTGTACGCGCAGGCGGCCAAGGTAACGACCTCGTATCGGACCGCGCTCGTCACGTACGGGACAATCACCCAGTCCATCGGAATGGCCGGCAACCTGACTCCGGTCAGCGAGGCCGATCTCAACTTCGCCTCCGCCGGAACCGTTCAATCGGTGAACGTGCAGGTCGGTCAGAGCGTCGGCGCTGGAACCCCTCTCGCCTCGGTGGACTCGACCCTGCTGTCGGCCCAGCTGCTCCAGGCGCAGGCAACGCTGGCCAGCGCGCAAGCCAAGCTGTCGCAGGACAGGGCGGGGGCGACGGCACAGAGCCTGACCTCGGCGCAGAACTCCGTGGGCTCCGCCCAGGTGGCCGTCAGCAACGCCCAGACCAGCCTCACCGACACTCAGGCGATCAACGCCCAGGCGGTGGCGGTGGCCCAGGCTCCAGTGACCGCGGCGCAGATCCCGGTGACAGCAGACCTGGCCCTCATCGCTCAGGACAACGTAACGCTGACGGCCGACCAGGCGACGATGGCCATCGACTGCGCTCTCCTTGGGCCGCCGCCAGCCTGCGCGACGGACACCACCAAGGTAACCGCAGATCAAGCCAAAGTGGCCGCGGACCAGTTGACTCTCACCCATGACCAGACGACGCTGGATGCCGCCAAGTCCGTGCTCGCCGCAGCGACCGCGAAAGCGCAGCAGAGCAACGACCAGGCGGCGGCCTCGCTTGCCTCGATGCAGCAGCAGTACTCGGCGGCCAAGAGCTCGCTGGCTGCTCTCCAGACAAGCACGGCACCCCAGACGATCCAGATGGACGACGCCCAAATCCAGATCGACCAGGTGAACGTGGACACCGTGCAGCACCAGGTCGACGGCGCCACGCTCACGGCCCCGATCCCCGGCATCGTTTCCCAGGTCAACATCAAGGCCGGGCAGTCGGTCTCCGCCGGCGGCACGACATACGCGATCGTGATCTTCTCGCCGGGCTCGTATGACGTCACCGGGACGGTGAGCGACTCCCAGGTGAACCTCGTCGCCATCGGACAGGGTGCAGAGGTGACCCCAGCGGGCTCGACGCAGGCGCTGCTGGGCAAGATCACGGCCATCGCGCCGGCCGCAACCATCTCGTCCGGTGTCGCGACGTTCGCCGTCACCGCGCAGCTGACGGATACCAGCAACTCGATCCGGCCTGGTGTCTCGGCGTCGGCCACCATCGTGATCAACCAGGTCGTGCACGTGCTCACGGTGCCTACCAGCGCGGTGCACACCACCGCCGCCGGAAGCACCGTCTCGGTGCTCGTCAACGGTGCGCCAAAGTCGGTCTCCGTTCAGACCGGCGCCTCGGATCCCACCCGGATTCAGATCGTGTCCGGCCTCCAGATCAACCAGGTCGTCGTCATCGCCGTCATCACAAGCTCGGTGCCGAGCGCCAACGGAGCCAGCGTGCTCGGCGGCGGCGCCGGGGGCCGTGGTGGAGCCGGCGGTGGCGGATTCCGCGCACCAGCAGGCGGCTGACGCTTGGCGGCTTCCGATGAGCTCATCCACCTCGAATCGATCACCAAGGTCTACGGCACCGGGGACGCTGCTGTAGCCGCGTTGCGGGAGTTCTCGCTGACCGTCGCGTCTGGCGAGTCTCTGGCGGTGATGGGCCCGTCCGGATCGGGCAAGTCCACGCTCATGAACATCCTCGGCTGCCTGGACACCCCGACCTCGGGTCGATATTGGTTTGCGGGCGAGGACGTCAGCCGGCTTAACGAGACGGAGCTCGCCCACGTCCGCAATCGCAGGATCGGCTTCGTCTTTCAGCAGTTCCAGCTGCTGCCAAAGCTCTCCGCGTGGCGCAACGTCGAGCTGCCGCTTCTCTACAGAAACGTGGGCGACCGGCGCCGGCTTGCGCTCCAGGCCCTCGAGCGGGTGGGCCTCGGCAATCGGATCAACCACCGGCCCAGCCAGCTCTCCGGAGGGCAGCAGCAGAGAGTTGCCATCGCGCGGGCGCTGGTCACCGACCCGGATCTCATCCTTGCCGACGAGCCCACCGGCAACCTCGACACGGCGTCCAGCCGCGAGGTCCTCTCGGTGCTGCACGACCTCAACGAGCAGGGACGCACCCTCATCATCATCACGCACGACCCGGAGGTCGCCCCCGTCGCCAAGCGAACCGTCCACGTGCGAGACGGCCAGCTGGTCGAGGAGGTCGCCGCGTGAGCCTGCTCAAGACCGTCGAGACTGGGCTGCGCAGCCTGTTGGGTCACCGCCTTCGGTCGGTGCTCACCACACTCGGCATCCTGTTTGGCGTGGCTGCCGTGATCGCCACAGTCGGCATCGGCCAGGCCTCGACGGACAGCGTCGCCGCGCGTATCACATCACTTGGCACGAATCTGCTGACGATCTCCGCCGGAAGCACTGTCTCGGCAGGGGTTTTCGGCGGGGCCGGATCCGCCACCACGCTGACCATGGCAGACGTCGCCGGATTGCAGGACAGGCAAAGTGCCCCCGACATCGAGGCGGTCGCGCCGGTCTCACAGGGACGGGCGACGCTCGTGAGCGCGTCCGGCAACTGGAGCTCGACCGTCTCCGGCAGCACGGGCGGCTGGCTCATCACCAACACACGAACCATTGGCAGCGGCACGTTCATCAGCGCACATGACGTGGCCACGCGGGCGCAGGTCATCGTGCTCGGCCCGACCACAGCCTCGAACCTGGGAGCGGGCGTCGGTGACATCGTGATGGTGAAGCAGATTCCATTCCAGGTGATCGGGGTGCTCGCCCCGATGGGCAGCCAGGGATTCGGCAACCAGGACGACCTTGGCGTCGTCCCGATCTCAACAGCTCAGGACGAGCTGTTCGGCGGCGGCGGCAGCGTGCAAAGGATCCTGCTCAGCGCAACCGGCGCGGGCACCATCGGCTCGGCTTACCTCGAAGCCAACCAGATACTCCTGCAGACGCACCACATCACGGATCCCTCCCAGGCCGACTTCACGATCACAACCCAGACCCAGGTGCTCAGCACGGCGCAGGCGGTTACGCAGACGCTGACGATCCTGCTCGCGAGCGTGGCGGCCATCTCACTTCTCGTCGGAGGGATCGGTGTGATGAACATCATGTTGGTCTCGGTCACCGAGAGAACGAGCGAGATCGGGTTGCGGAAGGCGTTGGGAGCGACTCCGTTTGACCTGTTCCGGCAGTTCGTCATCGAGGCGGGAATGCTGACGGCCGTCGGCGGACTCCTGGGCGTCGCTACAGGTTTGGCCGTCGGCTATGTCGTCCCACGGGCGGCCAACATCGCAGTCACCATCACGCCCCTGCCCGTCCTCGTCGCGGTCGGCGTGGCAGTGGCCGTCGGACTTATTTTCGGTGTCTATCCGGCGCTGCGGGCGGCTCGACTCGCGCCCATCGAAGCGCTGCGGGCTCAATAGGGGAGGTTCAAGAAGCTATGAATCGAATCGTGGTACTGGTCGCTGCAACAGTTGGACTGGTGGCTGCCGCTTGCGGGAGCACGGCCGGCGCCGCGACCACAGCGTCCACGTCGCCCAGCCCAGCTCGCGGAGCCCAATTCCGCAACGGTGCCTCGGGTCAGCTGGTGCAGGTGAACGGCCAGACCCTGATCCTGACCGGAGCCAGCGGCGACATCACGGTCACGCTGACCAGCACGACGACCTTCACTCGGACCGCCACGGCGGTGCTCGCCGACGTCGTGCCCGGCCAGTGCATTTTGGCGACCGGCCAGAAGGACTCGGCCGGCCTGTTGACCGCAACGACGGTCCGACTGTCCCCCAAGCCGTCAGCCGGTTGTACGGCAGGCCGGATTGGACCGAGTCCCCCTCCCGGCGCCTCTCCCAGGCCGATTCCGTCCGGTCAACCCGCGCAGCCGCCGCTACCCGTCGTCAGCGGCGAGGTGACGGGCGCCGCCGGAATCTCGATCACGGTAATGACCAGCTCCGGCAGCCAGACGATCACGGTTCCAACGGTCGCGAGCGTGACGAGGACGCTGTCGGCATCCTCGACCGACCTGCGCACCGGTGAGTGCTTGCGCGCGACCGGACCCGCGGACTCCTCGGGCGCTGTCCAGGCGACCTCGATCGCGATCACGCCGGCCGGACCTTCAGGCACATGCACGACCGGATTCGGCGGCGGATTCGGCGGCGGCCGCGGCCCCGGACCCGGTGGTGCACCCCCGGGAGCAGGCGCACCCGCCAACTAGATCGCGAGCGCCGGGACGTCCGCTGCCAGGCCTGTAGACTCCGTCGATCGACTCCGGCGCAATGGTGGAAAGGGGTATTGCGGCGATCGCCTCCGATCGGATGCACGGCGCTGGATACCTTGCGCGAAAGGCGCTGGGGATTCTGGCTCTGGTCCCTTCGGACAGGCGACCTGAGGTCGGCCGGCGCCTGTCCGAGCTTCGACCCGAGAGGCCGGCGATCGCGGCAGCGGTCGCGGAGGCGACGGCGGTCGGTGACGTACGCGCCGTAATCCGCCGCGCGGACGCCGAACGGCGCCGGGTGGCGCGATCAGCCATGCGCGTACTCAGGCGCCGCCGGGTGGCGACCATCTCCAACAGTTCCCTCGTCGCCCGCGCGCTGGTATACGCCAGCCCTATCCGTGTTCAGGTCGTCGTCCGCGGTCCGACGGACGAGGGCCATGTGCTTGTCGCCGACTTGCGAGCCGCCGGTTTGAGCGCAGATGCGGTGTCTTTCGCTGACCTTGATGCGGACATAGCAGTCGTTGGTTGCGATGCGGTCTTCGACGATGGCACCTTTGTCAACCGGCGGGGCACCAAGCTGCTCGTCGAACGGCTCCCGACTTTAGTGCTCGTGGACCGCTGGAAGCGAATCGGCGGACCAGCACCCATGAGCTGGCCCATGCCCGAGCTGTTCGAGCTGGTACCCGGCGACCGGGTGCGCGCGCCAGCCTGAACTTCCGATGCGAAGCGGCGGCGACGGGAGGGTGAGCTCGGGTCACCCTCCCGTACCGTTATTCGGCGCGGCCGAACGCCTTGATCTCCTCCAGCTCCTTCTCTGACAGTTCACGCGGGCTCTGGCCGCGGCTGACCTTTTCAGACTCCACGTGATGCTTGATGGTTTGGACGACTTCGGGATTGGCGAGCGTGGTGATGTCGCCCGGGCTGGTGAAGTTGGAGATGCCGGCGATGACGCGGCGCATGATCTTGCCCGAGCGTGTCTTGGGCATGTCGGGCACGATCCAGACGTTCTTCGGCCGGGCGATCTTGCCGATCAGGCGCTCGATCGCGGCTGAAACCTTTTCCTCGATCTCCTTGCTGGGCTTCAGACCAGGCTTCAGGGCAACGTAGATCTCCACCGCCCGGCCTCGCAAGTCATCGATCACCGGCACTGCGGCGGCCTCGGCGATCTCCTCGACCGTCAGGCTCGCTGACTCGAGCTCCTTGGTGCCGAGCCGGTGCCCAGCCACGTTGATGACGTCGTCCACGCGTCCGAGGATCCGGAAGTACCCGTCCTCCGCCTGCAGGGCCCCATCGCCGGCGAAGTAGGGCCAGTCCTGCCACTCCTTGCTTTTCTTGTTCTTGTTGTATTTGGCGTAGTAGGTCGACACGAATCTGTCCGGGTCGCCATAGATGGTCTGGAAGATGCCCGGCCAGGGGTTGCGGATGCAGATGTTGCCGGCCTTTTTACTGCCCTTGGGCACGGCCTTGCCCGCCTCGTCGAGGATCACCGGGTATATGCCCAGTACGCCCGGGCCGCAGCTTCCGGGCTTCATCGGCTGCAGCGCGGGCAGGGTGCTGCCCAAAAAGCCGCCGTTCTCGGTCTGCCACCAGGTGTCCACGATCGCGGCCTCTCCCTTGCCGACTTCCTTGTAGTACCAGCGCCAGACTTCGGGCTCGATCGGCTCGCCGACGGTGGTCATGTGCTTGAAGTGGTAGTTGTACTTTCGGGGCTCTTCTGGACCCAGTTTCCGAAGCATGCGGATGGTCGTCGGCGCGGTGTGGAAGATGTTGACGCCCAGCCGCTCCGCGATCCGCCATGGGCGGCCGGCGTCCGGATAGGTCGGTACGCCCTCGTACATGACGCTCGTGGCCGCCAGCGCCAGCGGCCCATAGACGATGTAGGAGTGGCCGGTGATCCAGCCAATGTCGGCGAAGCACCAGTAGGTGTCCTCGGGATGGATGTCCTGGTAGTACTTTGAGGTCCCGGCGACGTACGCGAGGTAGCCACCCGTGCTGTGCTGGCAGCCTTTGGGCTTGGCCGTGGTGCCGCTCGTGTACATCAGGAAGAGCGGCGCCTCCGCGGGCATGGAGACCGGCTCAACGATCTTTCCGCGGTAGTCGGCGAGCAGCTCGTCGACGAAGTAGTCGCGACCTTTCACCATGTCGGTCTTCGATGAGTACTTGCCGGGGTGGCGCCGCCAGATCAGGACCTTGCCGACCTTTTGGCCCTCCTTCTTCGCCTCCTCGATCGCCTCCTCCGCCTTGACCTTGTGGTCGAGCAGCTCGCCGTTGCGCACCAGGTCACCCACCGCGGCAATCTCGGGCGC